>Ga0209348_1000736_pt1 | contig 16478 bp, 21 predicted proteins | sample ETNvirenome_2_30_FD_184065 | JGI IMG/M metagenome (GOLD analysis project Ga0209348, IMG submission 184065) | Marine viral communities from the Pacific Ocean - ETNP_2_30 (SPAdes) (version 2) | ecosystem: Environmental > Aquatic > Marine > Oceanic | place: Pacific Ocean | collected 2013-06-22 | reverse complement strand
AATAGTAGAGAATGGACTGCTTGAAGGATTATCTCGAAATGAGATAGCATCTAATTTATTACAGAATGATCAAAGTGGTGTTTTCAGCCTAGCCAGAGCTAAAAGAATCGCCCAAACAGAAAGCACAAGGATAGTAAATGCTGCAACTGTTGAAAGCTATAAGGAGGCGCAAAGCTTTGAAATACAAGTAAGAAAACAATGGCTATCTGCAAGAGATACCAAAGTTAGGCCGTCTCATAGAAGTTTAGATTATAAAGTTGTTGATCTACAAGAAAACTTTAAAACCGACACAGGACATGAAGCATCAGAACCGGGATCTTTTAATGTAGCATCTGAAGATATTAATTGCAGATGTGCGATCTTGCCGGTTGTGGAGGATAAAGATCAAGCTCCGGTTATTCCTATACAATTAGATTAGCCCTCAATATCTAGCTCTTGCACTGTTACTTCAGTGAATGGATCTTCTCCATATCTGCCATAAAAATCTTTTTGATGTAGCTCTACAATTTGATTATCATCTAGCCATATCATGCTTGATTTGGTGATAGCATCTAAAATGTATTTTGCATAGTTATCTATATCGGGAATGGTTGGCTTATATAGTCTTTTACCGGCTGTAACTACTTGTCTTTTTAATCTTTGTGGGCAAGGTGACACAGTGGTTATCTCAACTCTTAAAGGCTTTGTGGTTTGCTTCCAGTGGCTTTTTAATACTTGCGATTGTATATGTATATTTGTTTCTTTTAATTTGTCTTTGTGCTTTTTATTGTAATAGCTTCCAAATTTTCCAACTTTTACTCGTGGTTGTGGATATGGTTTTCCTGGAAGAACAATGCGTAATATCATTCAACACCAAACATCAAATAACCAGGTTTTACATTTATAGCCCGAGCAAAAATAACAACATCTTCTATATTGTATTTAATATTACCATTTAAAATTCTTTTTACTTTTTGATATCTGTTATCCTCAACCGGAAATCTATAACGATAACCATTAATTATTTTTTTAAACAATCTTCTATCTGGATCATTATTTAGATATAACTTTGCATTAAATATAAAGTTACTTTCTACTTCTATGTATTCTTTGACATTTGGATCTGTATATTTAAATCTAAAATCTATATGTTCCATAAACAACAAATCAACAGGATGAACATCTAAATGCTTGGCTAATATATATATTTTTTTTAAAACTTTTTCATTGATATATTTAATATCACATGCACACAATCTGCCCAGCCATCTCCTATCAAGACCACTATTGATTGAAGTTGTTGTTATATTCACTCCTCTTTTATATATAATAAATTTTGCGTTTCTATAAATCATCATAACTCACAGTGATTAACTGCTTCTATAAAAATATTCATAATTTTATTTATTTCAAGATCAAAAACCTCATCTAAACTAACATCACACTGTAGCTTATCAAACACGGCGTTTTTAATTGCTTCTTTCAGCTTATAAGACATAAAGCGCAATTCTTGATCCTCTAGATCATTCCATGCAACATATAGATCTTGAATTTGCATATTATCATAATATTCATCTATTGTTATATTTTCATTGTTGTAATCTTCTTTTAATTCATAACCTCGTTTAAGTATAATTGTGTCTAAATAGCTTTGAATATGTAGAAGCTCATCAAACTCACAAAGCTCAATATTTAAATGATTATAAAACTTTGTTTCTAAAAGATAGAATCCATAAATAAAGATTTGTTTTATATCGCTTGTTTTTATATCTGCTTCGCATACATCAGTAGCTGAAAGATCATATTTAATTCGTAGCTTCTCTGTTATAGTCATTGTTATATCCTGGTTTATTGGTTAGTGATTTTATTGTAGCACGTTTCACAGTATGCAACAAGTATTATTTATCATTATCGCCTAATTCTTCAATTGCAGTATATCCACAACCGGTATAAAGGCGCAAAGCGCGCGCTATAGCTCTGGTTTCTGCCATGCGTATTAGATGAGGCGCAATCATCTTGCCTACATTCCTAGGTGAGGCGTCTCCGATAGCTGAATACATACCTCTCTCCCCTACAACCTTCGCCCTAAATATCGTTAGACCTGTAGCATTTGTTATGTATGTTTTTCCATTCTTCTCTTCTTCTGTTCTGTCTTTATCTATTGAGATAATATCTGTTTCAATGCCTTTTAAACCTTGGTCATGCGCCATGGCTAATAACCCTTTGAAGGTTATGAAATCCTTGCCTTGTAGGTTTATAATGTATTCAGCATACTTCTCTAAATGTTCCGGTAATTGTTGTTTTTTATATCTACTCATTTTCATTCTCCTATTGGTTATGTAAAGGTTTTATGATTTTATTTATATATTTATTTCGTTATGTAAAGATTTATAAGTTTCTGTAATATTCTGTTTCAAGTTCTGCGCGATGATCAATCTCTTCCTGATATTCACGCTCATGTTTTTCAGCTAGATCAATCGCTTCTTCTAGCTCAACAATATAACGCTCTATATATTTTTCTTCTGGTATTTCTTCCAGCTCTCTATCTTGTAGATCTCCAAAAAGTGATTCCATGGTGTCTTGCCATGTTATATCTCTATTCATCTGATACATCTCAAGATCATCGAGTATACATTGAAGCTCACCACAAGACAATTCATCATAGTTGTAAAAAAAGTAATATATTTTATCTGGTTTATTCATTGTTATTTCCTTTGGTTGGTTGATGGGAGGGTTTCCCCTCCCTTGAATTTTATTTAATTTTTATACTATCCATTTTTTTTCTTTATCAATAGCCCAATTTCTTTGATTATAAGCTTCTCTTAATTTGTTTTTTAATAGTTCTATATTTTTATTTGATAAATTTTTATTATATGTAAATACTTCATAATCACCATAAAAATCTCTTACACGCTCAATTTTACCATCAACATATAATTTATTTTTTAAATCTAATATTTTAGCATTCCAGTATTGTATTTTTTCTTTGTTAGTCATTGTTTTTTCCTTTGGTTGGTTGGTTAGTGTTTCTATTATAGCATTTGTTTCACGCTATGCAACAAATATTATATAAAATAACTCAATAATTGTTATTTATTCTTTCAAAGATTGCTGAAGATCTTCACTTTTGGTATATATAAAGGGAGGTTTATTAAATGCATTTTTACACCTATCAAATGAAAAAAGCCAAAAGCAAAAAGAAAGCTACCGAGACCGTTAGTTTTGTTGCCTCTACAGCTACACCGGATCGCTATGGTGACGTCATAGATCAATCGGGCTGGAATACAGAGGCATATAACCGGAATCCGGTGGTTTTACTCAATCATGATAGCTCACAGCTTCCAATAGGTAAAGGTAATGTTCACGTCAGAGATGGTAAACTTGTTATTGATGTACAGTTTGACGACCAAGACCCAAAAGCGCAAGAAGTCAAAAGAAAAGCGCAAAACGGATTCATGAATGCTGTAAGTGTAGGGTTTCGACCCCTGGAAAGTAAAGAAAGATACAATCTTCCAAAAGATAATAAATATTATGGTACAAAAGGAACATATTTTTCAAAAGCTGAATTGCTAGAAGTTTCAATTGTAACTATCCCGGCAAATGGAGAGGCTACGATGCTTGAACAACGATATTTTAATGATTTGAAAACTTCTATGGTTGATGAAATCAAATCAATTATTAAAGATGAATTCGAAAATCAGTTTAAACATATTTTAAATGTAAAGGAAGAAGATGATAAATATATCATTGAATTTGCTAAAGCCGGACCCTCTGAAGAAATTGAAGAAGAAGAATTATCTGAAGAAATCGAAGAAGACGGATACAAAGAAGATGAAGAAGAAAGTAAAGATCTTGAAGAAGAATCCACTGAAGAGATGGAACTTGAAGATGAGGAAGAAGAAAAAAAGAATTATATCGATACATTAACCGAGGCTTTTGCCTATATAATTAACTCATAGAGGAGAATATCACTATGGATAACAACAAAATAGATGAGGCGAAACGCTTAATATCGGGCATTGTCTCACATCAAAAAAACACTGATGATCGTTTGCGCAACTTTGAAGATCAAGTAAAAGATCTTAAGAAGGCTCAAAAGCTTCTTGCTGAAGGTCAAGCAAAAACTTACACACCTGAAATTCATAATAATGATTATGCATTAAAGCAATTTCAAAATGACGATGGATCAGTTCAATGGAATACAGAAACCAAATCAAAGCATATTGAAGGACAAGGGCGTCTAAATATTGAACAAAAAGGTATTTTAGATGCTGATGTTTATTGCAATCAATGGCATGCCGACTTGGTAAAAATGAACCAAGATCGATCTCTAGCTCGTATGATGATGAGAGATCCTCATACTCCAAAAGCAGATATGAAGCTTTATAGCCATCTTCAAAAAGCTCCTGGATTTATGAAAGGCGCAGTAAATAAGATCTTTTCTGATTCTGCTTCGGTCGGTGGCGAATGGATTCCTGATGAGTTCAAAACAGAGCTATATCAAACCTTCCAAGTTCCTCGTGGATTGCGCGCTTTATTGCCAACAGTAAACATGGAACGTGAAACCCTTTTGATCCCTAAGTTATCAAGAGGTGGCCGTCCATACATTAAGGGCGTTGGATCTGATTCTCTAACCTCTTACACCCACAGCACTATAGAAACAGCACAAAAAACTGTAAGAGCTAAAGGACTAGCAACATTGATGAATATCGATGATGCAGCTGGTGAAGATTCTGCATTTGCGATCATTCCGGCATTGTCAAAACAAATCGCTCAAGATCTTGAAGATGCTTTTGAAGATGCTATGCTTAATGGGGATACAAATGATCCTCATCAAGATGACATTTCTAACTGGAATCTACGTGAAAGATGGGGATCTTCCGGACTTGGAGGAAGTTCTGATCATCGTAAATTATTCCTTGGAATGCGCGCTGCTGCTGCTGATAAATCTACAACTTCGGCAATTACAGGTACAGAATTATCATTTGCTGATTTTATGGCTGCTGTTGGTTTGATGGGTGAGCTTGCTGTTGGAAATAAAGTTTGCGTTGTTTCTCCTGAAGCGCTTGTTGCTAACTTTTTACAATTGGACCAAGTTGTAACATTAGAAAAGTTTGGACCACAAGCAACCATTCTCACGGGACAGTTGGCAAGCTTGGCTGGAATTCCAATTGTTATGTCTAGATTTATGGGTGCTGATCTTGAGAGTACTGGTTTATTCTTAAACAGTGGAGATAAAAATAAAACTGGTTATGTTATCTTCAATACTGATTCTTGGTATCAATATTTGAGACGCCAAATAACCATTGAGAGTGACAAAAATATCGCTTCTGGTGTTATACAACTTGTTGCAACTATGAGATCCACAATGGATTCTCCTGATGCTGATGCAACAAAAAATGTTGTATATGGTATTGATCTCCCAATAGGCTAGAGAATAGGAATAATGCATGAGTTTAGTATCTGTTTCAGCTTTAAAAGAGTATCTTCCAGAGATACAGGGATCTGATGTTGATGCTGATCTGACTGCACTCATTACCCGGGTAGAAGGCTTCATAGCTCGATACCTGGGTTTTCCTTTGTCTGATAGTGCTACCTCTTACACTTTAGATCAATCAACCTATACAGTTTTCCAAGATGGTCCAATGTTTGAAGTATCCTTCGTTTTACAGCTGCCTATTAAACCAGTAATATCAATAACAAGTATTCACTCAGATGTTGATCGTGAATATGGATCAAGTACTGAAATCGACTTAACCAAAACAACAACCGATAAAGAAAATGGTAGAGTTATTCTAAATGATAATTCAACTGATACTTATGATGTAGGCTATCGAGCTAATAAAATAATAGGCTCTTTTGGCTTCGATACTAGTAACCCACCGAGTGATCTAGTTCATGCCATCTGTGTGTATTGTAGCCACTTACAAAGGGCTAAAAATAGCCAAGGAAATCAAAGTATAACTCAAAGAAATAGCACAGTATCATTGTCACCACGTACCATGCCGATTGAAGTTAAAGAAATATTGAGGGGTTATCGCAATGTCTCAACTATCATTTGATCAATTTGTATTTAAAGTACAGAATTTAGATTCTAAGCTAATGACAGAATTAAAAAAGATTCTTGTTGATAGCGCTTTACAAATGGAGCGTGATGCTAAATTAAACGCTACAACATACCCACGGGTTAGAACAAATACGCTAAGACGATCTATAACAGGATTCACAAAGATGAAAATGGGAGAGTCTAGAGTCTTTCTACGTGCCGGTGGAAAAGTTGAAGGTAAAGAAGTTAATTATGCGCGTTATGTTGAACACGGAACAGATAAAATGGCTGCCCGGAGATATTTGGGTAGAGCATTTAATAAAGAATTACAACATCTTTCTAATCGTTTGTCTTCTCTGCTTAGCAATAGCATGGGAGCTGATTAAAGATGAGTGATACAGTACAAGTAACGATATTAAATAGATTGAAAGTGATCGCTGGTGGTGATTTTACTGCTGGTTTTTCAGGTTTAAATCTAACCAACAAAGTCATTATTGGTGCTAGCATAGGAGCTTCACAAGTACCATCAGCATCATTAACATTCATTGATACAATAGAACAACAAGGAAGAACATTAGGACGCTATTTGGGCGAATCTGTTTATCAAATTGTTTGTTATGCCGGTGGATCAAGCATAGAGAAAAGAATACAAAATGCCATGAACCTTGCCGGAGATATACAAAAGGCTATAACTTCAGATCGTACTTTAGATTTGAATGGACAAACCCAAGATGTAATTGTTAATTTTACCTCTCTAGATGGTGAAGAATATGGTATAAATCAATGTGGTGTATCATTGATTGAAGTTAGAGTAACACACCAATCAAAGTTCGGGGTTTAAATGAGTTGGTATAGCAATGATTATAAAAGAAGAATGCCGATTGTAGTGGATGGATCAGCATATACAAGCGCAAATGCACAAGTACAATTTACTGTACCGGATGATTGGGATGATTTCTGGAATAATATAAGATCTGATGGTAATGATATTGTTGTGACAGATAAAACCGGAGACTATAAAGTCGCGTTTGAAAAGGGTTTTAATTATTCTGATAGATTACTCAGTATAAATGTAAATATAATTACGACTTCAGAAGAAAGTTCAATGCATTTAATGTATTTATACTGGGATTTTCCAGATGAAACAACAGATCATGAAACACCAGTTACAATTGTTAGCGCTTTATCTGGTTATATATATTTAGGTAGTCCTTTTGGTTTTATTGTAAATTTAAATAATAGATCTAGTTTATCAACAGTACCATCGACAATTATACAAAAAGATCCAGATGAAAAAATAGATATTTGGTTTCCATATTCGCAATTAATGGCTTCTCGTAGTCTACCATTCAATGAAAGGTTAGATTTTAAAGGGATACAATCGTTTACAATAGAAGTTTTAGACAGTGCCGGCGCAAATCAAACAAGCTTGTTCGCACTTGAAGAATCTAGAGTTATAAATGGATGGATAAGAACAAGAATTCAATCTGGAACTGTAGATACTGATTATGTAGTCAGATTAATTATTAAATCTACAGATAGCGAAATATTTGTTTTAAGTACATTATTAAAAGTTAAAAAATTATTACCAACATAGGAGACTATCATGCCTTTAGAATTTGGACGTGGCGCATTTATTAAAATAGGTGAAGAAACTACATATGGAACTATCGCCGGTTCTATGGGTGTAGATAACAGAATTATTTCTGCATCGTTTCAAAAGACCCAAGAAAAAGAACGTAAAACCCATCTTTCACAAAGTGGATCAGGTGGTTTTCAAAATGGACATTTTGAAGCGTTTCTTAACGTAGGAGGCTCGATTGATTTGCCTTTACTATATGAGGGTTCTGGTATCTTGTTGAAGGCTGCTGTTGGAAATGCTACAAGTTCGGGCGCTGGACCTTATGAGCATCTTTATGTGCCTTCAGCTGATGGATCTGTTCCTTCTTTGAGTATTGGTTTGCAACGTGGTACAGGATCAAAAGAAATCTTCCTAGGTTGTAAAGTATCCACCATGACTATTTCAGGATCAGCCGGAGAAGAGATAACAGCATCGTTTGATATTATTGCTCAAGATGCAAATGCTCGGGCTGCTGCATATACCTCATCTTTTGGATCAGGTAAACAAATGTTTCACTTTGAATGTGGAGAGTTAAGTTTCAATTCAGGTGGTACTCCAACATATGCCATGAAATCTTTTGAATTTACGCTTGATAATAAATTGGAAAGAAGAAATCTTTTAGGTAGCAAAAAAAGTCTTGAGCCGGTTGTTTCAGATGTTAAAGATGTCACTTTGTCGGTAACTTTAGAAATGGAAGATAACAATCTTTTTGATGCATATATAGCCGGGACACAATCAGATGTTGTATTCACTCTAACAAATAGCGATGGAGATGCATGTGAAATAACGATTAGAAATTGTTATATAACCGACTATACGGATGACATTAACACGTTCGGACCGATAGAAAGAAATATGGTCTTTGTTGGTGAATCTGATGCTAGTAATGAAGCTATACAAATAAAAATCACAAATAATCAAGCTAGTGCAATCGCGAACTAATATGTTATAGAATGTTATAAGGAAGGATAACATGGAAATATTAAAAGAAATAGCAACAGCTACAACTTTTCAAGTAGCTTGTTTTGATGGTAAATTATTGATAGAGGGGAGAATCCTTAGCGCACCGGAGATTGAGCAAATCGGTCTCGGTTCTTCCCTTTTGGCTTCTGAAGTTTTGATGAGTAACAAAGACAAGGGTATTTCTTCAATTGATGCAATAAGAGAAAAGGCACAAAATGAAGGCATGGAAGGGTTAGATGAAAATGAGGTTATGCGACTTTTGGACTTTGCCAAATCGATCAGACCTGAAACAATGGCTAGAATATCAGAAGATCAAGATAAGATATTATGTAAGGTGGTTAAACGCGCTTCACAGGACAATGGCGCAACGTGGGAGAATATAACCTTATGCACTGCCATGGAACAAATGAACCCTGATAATAACGTGTTATGGGTCGGTGTATTTACCTCTGATGATAGAACAAGCATAATAGATAAAGCTATGCAAGGTCAACAGGAGGCAATTGAACGGCTAAAACGGTTTCAAGGCTGATCCTAATTATGTTTTTCTTGTTGATTTGGTCGCGCGCAATTACTCTGTACTTCCTTCGGACGTTGTCAAGTTGGACTTTGATGATCTGTATATATGCATACATTGTATTATACAAAGGTCGGCACGGTTTAATAAGATTTTAAAGAAGCAAACACGCGGTAAAAATGGTATGCTTTTTCCAATTATAAATCTGTCAGATCTTGCCGATATGATATAATAGGAATATTATGGCTTCAAATGTTGTTGAATATATACTAGATATTAAAACCCGATCAGCTGAAAAGAATCTTGATCGTGTTGAGGATACTCTTGAAGGTGTAAATAGTGAATTAAAAAAGACCCAAAAAGAAAGTAAAAAAACAAAATCATCATTGGAAGAAATGAAAAATATTGGTGCTGTTCTTGGTAAGGTAGGAGCAGCGATAACAGCTGTTGCGATTGCTGTTGCTGCTGTAGGTGTTGCAAGTTTTAAAGCTGTAAAAAAAGTTACTGATTTAACTAATGAGCTAAACGATTTATCAATAAGAAGTGGTTTAACCTCTAAGACTATTCAAGCATTGAGGCAATCATTAAGCGCTTCGGGTCAACCGGCTGAAGGCTTAAATGAAATTTTAGGTGCTATGGCTGGGCAATTTGCTCAATTGGCTATAGAAGGATCAGAAGTAGAAAAGAAATTTACTAGTTTAGGGATTGCTATTAAAGATAATAATGGTCTGTTAAGATCTAATAATGATATTCTTTTGGATGGTATAAAAAAATTACAATCAATTGGTGATGCATCAACTAGATCAAGAACTGCTGTACTATTATTTGGAGAAGCCGGCGCAAAATTAAATCAAGCTTTGGGAGCAGGAAACTTTGATAAATTTCTATCTTTTACTGAAAAGTTTGGAATTGATACAGGACCGAGAGCATCAAAAGCTGCTGCCGATATGCAAAAAGCTTTATCATCTTTAGAGCTTATATTTAATTCAACATTACAAAAAATAGTAATGGCTACAAATGCACAAGATAAATTTACAGCAACAATTATTAAATTTGGTGGCTCTTTGGCTTTTGCTTCTAGTCTTATAAAATCATTTTCAGATGAAATAAATGCTGCTGTTAATGCTTTATTGTTTTTTGCAAAAAAAATTATACAGGTAATGATTAAAAGTGTTTTTCCATTTATTAAAAGTATTGAGCTAGCTATAGATGCAATCAATGTATTAGAAAATGTTATACCTGGTTTAAGTGAAGTAATTGATTCATTAACAAGAAATACAATTAATGCTGTTAAAGAAAATACAAATCTAGGTAATGCTCTCGATACTGCTGCTAAAGATGCAACGGAATTTATGGAAAGTTTAAATTCTGTAAGTCTAAAAATTGATAAAAATGTAAAAGGACAAAAACAAATAGCAAAGGAACTAAATACAACAACAAAACAAATAAAAGAACAAATAGAAGAATTACAAACCTTAAATGATGTTTTAGATAGCTTTTTTAGAAAGTTTACTAATTTTAATATTGGATCTTTTGTTGCTGGTTTTGCTGTTGTTTTTGATTTACTAAACAAGAAATTAAACAATCTTTTTGATACATCTAAAATTGATCGATTTGCTAATACATTAAGAAAACAACTATTTGGACAAGCTGTAAAATTGGCAGATACTGACACAATAGAAATGCCAAGTATGGTAATTGAAGCAACCAAATTCACCGGTTTCACAGAATTCTTAACAAAAATGAAATTAGCAATTGCAGAAATATTTTCAATTGGTATTAAAGGATTAGGAGCAGCCGGAGACAAGATAAGCAGCGCGTTATCTGGTGGGCTTTCAGCCGGTGCAACAACAGCAATAACAGGTATAGCAGCAGTTTTAAATATTGCTAAAGGCTTAGGAGAGAGAGGAGATACACCCAAGGAAATAAAAAAGAGCCTTGAAGATGAAATACAAGCAACTGCAAAAGGGATAGAAATGGGTCTAGAGGTTTTGCCCTCAATTTTATTTGAAACATTGCCACCTTTATTAATTGAATTTGTTGATAGATTGATTTTTGGTGTTTTAAAAGGTATAGCTGAACAGATCAATCTTTTAATTAATGCATTTAGATCTATATTTACGCGCGAAGGAAGACAAGAAAGAAAAGAGGCAAAAGAAAAAAGAAAAGAAGCAAGGGGAGAAGAATTCGAAAGGCGTCTTGGGGTATTGTTTGATATAATATCTAAAAGATCCGGGGGTCGTTATATACCATCGGCAAGAGGTGGCATCAGATTTACTGGTCAGGATGAGGGATTAGCTATGTTACATCGTGGGGAGTATGTAGTCCCCGAAACTGGGCAAGCGCCTCAAGGGGTACAAAGAACAATGATGGGCATGGGTTCTGGTGGTGTGACTATAAATATAAATGCTGCTGTTGTTGAGTCTAATGCTGTTGATGAATTGGTTAGGCAAATTGAAAGAAGGTTTTCAGCGTTTGGATCTTCTACTTCTCCGTTGTTTGGGGGTTCATAATGGGTAATGCAATATTCTTTTATTTTCCCCTTCCTGATGCCCGATCATTGGTTACTATTGATTTGGGTGAAGGCTTAGGTGAATTGTTTTCTGAGTTTGAAGTAGATTCTTCACAAGCTATTTCAAGAGGTGGAAGAAGATATCTATCAAATGGTTTACAACGTGAATTCGTAACCATTCAAAGAGATAGAATGATCGATGGGTCAACAAGCGCAGAAGAAAAAGCAATGAGATTGCAATCAATGCAGAATCATCTTGATCGGGGTGGTTATGTTTCTTTTTGCTCTGATGCTGATAAAGCTTATATGTTTCCTATATTAAATAATATTGTACAAGGTACAAATGAATTACTTTGTGGCTCAAATCCATTTAAAGATGTAACCGGGGCAAATTTACCGGCACAAAATGACTTTATTACAATACAGACTGATTCACCTACAAATATTGTTGAGTATAAAAAAATAAAATTTATTGATGGGGCTTTCAATAGCACAACAGGAGGAGAAATAACAACTAGTCCAGATTTAACATATACATATCAACAAAGGGCATTTATGCGTTATTATCGGTTCTGGCCCTGTATGCGTAGGGATCAAATAGACATTGGTCAAAACATCGTTACTAACGAAAATGGGAGGCTATTTTCTTTAAATGTACGTTTATATCATGATACATATTCATTTTTTAGATTTCACCCAAGTTTTGATGGTATTGATAGAAGCCCTAATTTCAGACCTCAAGGTGTGCCGGCTGCTTCTGGTGGTAGCTCAGGAGGATCAAATCCATTTGTAACAGCTCCGGGCGATCATGACATGGGCCCTTCTGGAACTTCTGGATCACCAGCTGCAGATATTCCTCCACCTGAAAACCTACAAAAGACAATAGGTTCATAATGGGTTGGAGTCAAAGTTTTATATTATCTTTGGATAATGCCTCTCTACAAGTGAGATATAAACTTGAATTTATTGGTGTATTGAATGCGCTAGGAAGACCTTTTACTGTTTATCAGGACAGTGGTTCAATTCAGATAGCACAAGGATCAATAAGAATAAACGGAACTAGGATCATCCCTCAAAGATGGTCTGTTACTTTTGGTTCTTTTGGGCTTCAGCTTGCCGGAGATATAAAGGAAATATTACCACAAATGAGAAGGGGTCAAATTGCTACATTAAGCTGTAGTCTAAATGGTGGAGTTTATGAAATTTTAGCGATTGGATCTTTGGATACTTTATCTGGTCAAAGAGGTTTGTACACTTTAAACTTTAAAGATCTACTATCAACCCTTCAAAACTCCTTAGATACAAGAGCCGGTACTGTATTTAGTGAGTCAGATCCTCCAAGATTTAATCTATTTTATGAAGTAGGACAAACAACAACAACAACATCAACTTTTGGAACAGGTGACGGTACATTAAATGTGTCATCAGCTTCGATTTTTAAAAAAAGCAATGATACAAGCGCAAAAGGAATTGTAAGAATAACAGACTCAAGTAATGATTTTTATGTATTTTGGACTGGTTCAACATCAACAACACTAACAGGATGCACAACAGCAGAATATAACAATAAAGAAAGGTTAAGCAGCGTACCAAGTGGGGCAACTGTTACATATTGCGCTTGGCTAGAGGGCACACCACTTGAAATCATCGCAAGTATATTAACAAGCACAGGAACAGGTAACAATGGGCAATTTGATCTTTATCCGGTTGAATGGTCAATAGGTGGTAAAATAGATAAACAGATATTTGATTTGTCTGATGCTGCAAGAGGATCAATGCAAATAACAAGATCAGATAGTGGAGTTTATGATTTAGGGATAGCAATAGAATCGCCTTTAACTGGTGGCTTTCGTGATCTTATAAACATATTGTCGACTGTTGGCATTTTTCCGGTATACAGACAGAATGCAATATCTATGAGGGCATGTACAGATCCAGAAGGACGAGAAACAAGACTAAACACTGATTTAAGGGCTTCTATTAGTGATTATGATATTATCGATGTATTACAGCATGATTTTTTTAGCCCAGATATTCCTAACATTTATCGTACTACATCAGTAAAATATAATTACATTAATTTTTATTATTCAGGTGGATTTTATAATAATTCTAGGGTTGACTCATTGCCGGCATTGTCAGAAATAAGCCGTGATTTTAGTCAATATTATTTGGCTGATCCTGATAATAGAGATACGCAAGCTTTACAAGATTTAAGAAGGATGCGCGTATGGGATCTATATATATCTGAAAGATTGGTTGTGCGATTGCCTTTGCGCTTTGCTGTTCTTTGTGCCGGTGACATAGTTACATACATTTCAGACTTTACCGATCATTTATACGACAACATAAACAAATATGTAAAAGGTAGATATTGTATGGTATTAGGTTGTGACTATTCAATTGATAAACAGGATTGTGTCGTTACGTTAGGAATACCATCTCCAAAAATGGGTGAAGCAATAGATAATGAAGATAGTGATGGGGGTTATAGTGGTTGGTATCCAAATGAAACATATAATAATACAGATTTGTTTATATGGTTATCTAGTGATGTAGATATGCAAGAATCATCTGGAGATGTGACATCTTGGACGGATCAACAGAATAGCTTTGTATTTACAAATCAAGTTGGTAATAACAACAACTATAACACCGGAGCGAATAGTCCAAGCAAAGAAATAACTGCATCAGGAATTTTTAATTATGCTCGTTTTAGCCATACAAATCATGAATTTCTTGCTACTAATTTTAATACAAAAATGGATTTACAATCAACAGATGGAATTTGTATAGCTGTTTTAATTAGAACTTTTATTGATCCGGTTGGTGATTTGCCCTACAGTGGAGCACCATATTATCAAGGACCGGTTCTTAACTGTGGAAGAGCATATCAATTTAATTTGCGTCAAAGTCATACAGGATCAACATTTACAAATACAATACAATTTAATAATAATAGCTCATCATTAAATCAAGATAATCAATATACAACTCCAAATGGCGACTGGACAATTATGATTTATGTAGGAGATGATTCAGGTGGTCCATCTTATACAGGAGAAACAGGTTGGTATGTTAACGGGACTAGAGTAAACACTGGAAATTATGCGCCTTCAAATTTCGACATGACTATAGATCCAGATTTTAGAATAGGTAGATATACAGATACAAATTATTCAAATCAAGCCGATGCATTTAATTATCAATTTGGATCTTTTGATCTTGCTGAGTTATTGACTTTTAGTATACCTCTACATGATGCAGAACGTGAAAAAGTAGAGGGTTACATTGCTCACAAATATGAAATTACTTCTGTTCTACCTGAATCCCACCCATACAAAAACGATGTACCGACATGATAAGATATTCTATTGATGCGCCTCCTGTAATTAACAGAGCTAAATATTTAGATTTTAAAACCTTCATGGGCTTATATGATTTAAATTTAATTGTATGCAGAAATGACATTGAAAGACCTGATACATTCCAGGATACCATGCATGTTGTATACCACGATGGTGAAAAGTGGATTGAATATATATATCCGTGTACATCTCACAGTGGAATATATTATCTAAACAACCCCACTAGAAAAGCCGGAACCGCTATATTAAAGCACGATTATCAATATAGGTGCGTGTTTACAATAGGCATGCGATCATCGGGCTACGAATGTTTAATACCTTGCGCCGATATACCTGTATGGAGAGATGGAAATAAAGATGATGTTATAGAGTATGGTGGTCTTGATTATGATAGTGCTGGAATACAAATACATAGAGCAAATGCTTTTGATACTTCCGTAAAAGTTGGTAAATATAGTGCCGGTTGTGTTGTATTGCAGACCGGTTTTGATGGCTTTATGGATCTATGTTATAAACAAAAAAGCCATGGTAAAGGCTCAAAGTTTAGTTTAACAATTTTATGGGGTATGTTTTTATGAGAGTTCCTTATGTAGCAATAGTTAAAATCGTTATGGATGAAATATATAATAGTTATGTCAAAGTGCAAGCAGCAAAAGCGCCGGATTCTGATGGTGGAAAAAAAGTAACACGTTCAGAAATATGGGATCTTGTTACTAGCATTTTATTAAATATTGGTCCTGAGATTGAACAAGTAATTAGCAAAAACAATCAATTATCTTTTTCTGTAGAATATCGTTGGCATGTACTGTCAATAATTGTTCAAAGTTTGAACGAACTTCCAGAAGAGTTTGAAAGCGCAAAAGCCGATGATGACAAGATAGATCGAGAAGAAGCCATGGAGATAGTAGGTCAAATATTGAAAAATGCAATACCTAAGATCTTGAAAATAACCGTGGATGATATATAATAGGGCTATGGATATCTCTACATTTATAGACCTTGCAACTGGTCAGTTTGGCGCTCTTATGGTGGCTCTTGGTGCTCTTTATATGCTTATGAAGCATCACAAAGAAACCTTAGATCGCATGTATAATGATCACCGAGCAGATAGAGAGCTTTATAGAACTACATTAATTAACTTGTCTCAAAAAATAGATAAAATTGGGGATGATGTAGCAATCATTAAAGCCGAGTTGAGATAATGGAAATTTTATACGATGTTTTGATGAATGCCGGTCCGATTGGGTTGTTGGCTATTTATGCCATTTATAGCAATTCACAAAGTGAAAAAAGAATAGAGTATCTTTTGGAAAAGAAAGAAGAAAAAGAAGAGCAAATTAGAGAAAGATGGATTGCTGTTGTTGATAAGCTGCAAGGAGAAAAGGATGAAATGGATCGTGATATTGTTAGAAGACTTGAAAGCATAGAAAAACTATTACAGGTATATAACAACACATGATCGAAGAAAGCGA
>Ga0209348_1000735_pt1 | contig 16489 bp, 22 predicted proteins | sample ETNvirenome_2_30_FD_184065 | JGI IMG/M metagenome (GOLD analysis project Ga0209348, IMG submission 184065) | Marine viral communities from the Pacific Ocean - ETNP_2_30 (SPAdes) (version 2) | ecosystem: Environmental > Aquatic > Marine > Oceanic | place: Pacific Ocean | collected 2013-06-22 | reverse complement strand
ACTTAATTGAAGGTCAAGCAGAATATAAATTTTTTAGAGCATCTTCAGATGGAACAAGTGCTACTTCTAACCCAAACGGTGTATATGGAATGTCCGATGTCCTTGAAGCACAATTAAGATCTAATAGAACTCAAACAACTCAATCAGATAGTCCAATGACTAAAGTAGATAGATCTACTTATGCAGGATTCTCAAACAAACTTTCAAAAGGTACACCTAATCAATATTGGGTTCAAAGATTTATTGACCACGTTAGTATTAGTATATACCCTACACCAGATTCAACTAATGCATCTAAAGATATGCATTTCTATTATATAAAAAGAATTCAAGACGTTGGAGATTATACAAATGCAGGAGATATACCATTTAGATTTGTTCCTTGTATGACTTCAGGTTTAGCTTTTTATCTTTCACAAAAATATCAACCACAAATGGTGCAACAAATGAAATTATATTATGAAGATGAATTAGCAAGAGCTCTTGCAGAAGATGGTTCAGCTTCTAGCACATACATTACACCTAAAGCTTATTACCCAGGAACATAATGCCAAAATACGCATCAGGAAAACACGCAAAAGCAATATCTGATAGATCTGGTATGGAATTTCCATATAGAGAAATGGTTAGAGAATGGAATGGTGCATTTGTGCACGTATCTGAATTTGAACCAAAGCAACCACAATTAGAACCAAAACCACTTTCTGCAGATGGTGTTGCATTAAGAAATGTTAGAACTGACAGAACAGAACCTGAAGTAACTGTAAGAATACCTGATAATGGATTTGAAACTTATCAAGCTGGTTCAAGAATTATAAATGTTTTTTCTCCTGGACATGGTTTAATAAGTGGAACAACTTATAGATTTAGAGGCCCACCAACAACATCCCCAGGAACAGGAACTCCAACAAATCCTGTTTTTGCATATTCAAATCCACAAAATTTTGATGGTATAACAGGGGCTAATATTGCAAAATCAACAGGATATGCAATTACAACAGGTCTTTATAGAAATGATGCTGTAGTTACATCAACATATTCTACAGAAAATTATTTTCATTTTACAGTTGATACAGATACTGCTACAAGTGGTAATATAAAAGGAGGAGGTTATGGTTGTTCAGTAGGACCCGTAACAATAGAAGCATAATGAAAAATATTTGGAATTGGATAAAAAATATATTTAAACCTAAGAGACAAAAAGAAGTAGTTAAACAATCAGGATTACCAATAATAAATGAAGTAGAAGAAACTCCAAAACAAAAAAAGATACGTTTAAAATATTCAGGAGGTCTTAAGTAATGGCTGGGTTAAGTGCATCAGGATTAAAAACTCAAATAAGAAGTTACACAGAAACAGACTCAAATGTTTTAACAGACTCTGTTTTAGAAAATATTATATTAAATGCACAATACAGAATTTTTAGAGATGTTCCCATTGATGCAGATAGAAAACAACAAGATGGTAATTTAGTAACTGGTCAATCAACTATTAATGCTCCAGCTGGAGCTGTTTTTATTAGAGCTATACAAGTATATGATTCAACATCTGCTGTAACTGGAGCAAATGTTTTTTTAGAAAAAAAAGATATTACATATTTACAAGAATATGTATCATCAACAGAGTCAGCAAAAAGAGGTCAACCAAAATATTATGCTATGTTTGGAGGAGCTACAGGAGAATCTGATACTACATCTGGAAGAATGATGTTTGCTCCTGTCCCTGATACGACATATAAATTTAGAGTGCATTACAATGCAGCTCCTGCATTATTAGAGGGTGCAGATGGAACCAATTATATTAGTCTTAACTTTCCGAATGGACTGTTATACTGCTGTCTATCAGAAGCATATAGCTTTTTAAAAGGTCCAATAGATATGTTGACATTATATGAAAATAAATATAAACAAGAGGTACAGAAGTTTGCTAACGAGCAAGTTGGTAGAAGACGAAGAGATGACTATACTGATGGTGCTGTTCGTATACCAATAACCTCAGCAAACCCATAGGAGAGTAAATTATGGCAATAACATCGGCAGTTTGTACAAGTTTTAAAGTAGAACTTTTAAAAGGAGTTCATGACTTTACAGCTACAACAGGAAACACATTTAAAATAGCGTTATACACAAGTTCAGCGACTTTAGGAGCTTCAACAACAGCGTTTTCAGCAACAAACGAAATAACAAACGCATCTGGAAGTGCATATACTTCAGGAGGGGCTACACTTACAAGTGTAACTCCAACAGCATCAAGCACGACAGCTGTTTGTGATTTTGCAGATGTAAGTTATACTTCAGCATCCTTTACAGCTAATGGTGCTTTAATTTACAATGATTCAGCAACTGGAGACCCTGCTGTTTGTGCGATCGCATTTGGTTCAGATAAAACTGTAACAAGCGGAACTTTCACAATTCAATTTCCAACAGCAGACGCAAGTGATGCAATCATAAGAATAGCATAAGGAGGAACTCCTTATGTCTACATCAATATGGGGCGGAGACGACCCTCTCGTAGCATGGAATCAAAACTCATGGCAGTCTAACGTAGCAACTGTTTCACTAACAGGTGTGTCTGCAACAACATCAGTTGGAACTGTAAAATCTTTTCCTGAAGCAGGTTGGGGATCTGATGGTTGGGGTGAAGATGGTTGGAGTGGAACTTTTATCGTATCTTTAACAGGAGTCTCTGCAACAACATCAGTTGGTTCTGTATCAGTAGATGCAGAAATAGGTTCTGGTTGGGGTAGAGGAACTTGGAACAACAACGAAGGTTGGGGTATTCAAGGAACAGTTTTACTTGGTGGACAGTCTGCAACATCAAGTGTTGGATCACTTTCTCCTGCTGACGTAATGGGACTAACAGGAGTTTCTGCAACAGTAAGTTTGGGAGATCTTACAATAATTGGTAATGTAGTTGTTGCACCAACAGGACTTTCTGCAACAACGAGTGTTGGATCTTTAACAACAGCGGATGTAATGGGACTAACAGGTCAAGCAATGACTTCTGCGTTAGGTTCAATAACACCTGCAGATGTAATGGGAGTTACTGGTGTTTCTGCAACTACATCTATTGGAGATCCAAGTATTACTTCAAATCCTACTGTTCTGCCAGCAGGAGTTTCTGCAACAGTAAGCGTAGGTTCAATAACACCAGCAGATGTAATGGGATTAACTGGTGTTTCTGCAACAGTAAGTGTAGGTTCAATAACACCAAAAGATGTAATGGGATTAACTGGTGTTTCCGCAACAGCCTCTATAGGAGAAATAGGAATTCAAGCATTTCAAGACATTGACACTGGTTCAAATACATCGTATACAAGTATTGCAACTGGATCAAATACAAGTTATAGTGACGCTGCATAGGAGATAAATTATGGCATCAACATTCACCCCTTTGGGTATAGAAAAACAAGCAACTGGTGAAAATGCTGGTACTTGGGGAACAAAAACAAATACTAATTTAGAGCTCGTAGAACAAATAGCTGGTGGTACTGCTTCACAGGCTGTATCAGATTCTGGAGATACAACTCTTTCAGTTACTGATGGTGGAACAGGTGCAACTCTTGCACATAGAGTTATAGAGTTTACTGGAACATTAACTGCATCTAGAAATGTTACAATACCTTTAGATGTTCAACAACTTTATCTTTTAAAAAATGGAACTTCTGGATCACAAAACGTAGTATTTAAATATGCAACTGGATCAGGAACTTCAGCTACAGTTGCAAATGGTAAATCAATATTAGCATATGCAAAAGCTGATGATGGTACGAATCCAAACATAGTTTCCGTTGAATTTGGTGGAGATGTTGTAGATGATACATCACCACAATTAGGTGGAGACTTAGATGTTAATGGAAATGATATTGTATCAACTTCAAATGCAGACATTGATATTATTCCAAATGGAACTGGAGATGTTGTTCTTGCAGCGGATACAGTAAAAGTTGGAGATAGTGGTGCAGCTGCTGTTTTAACATCGAATGGGGCTGGAACATTAACCGTAACAACAGGTGGTGCATCAGACTTAATTTTAAACACAAATAGTGGAACAAATGCAGGAACTGTTACTCTTACAGACGCAGCAAATGGAGATATAACTATAGCTCCAAATGGCACTGGTAGAGCAAAAGTAACTAATGCTTCACCAGGAACAAGTTCTACTCAAACTGTAACTACTGATGGAAAAGGTATTGTCTTTTCCATGGTTTTCGGGTATTAATTTAGAAGGAGAATAAAAAATGACAACACCAAATCTTGTAAATATAGCAACAATCACACCCAAAAACGCTATGGGTAGTTTATCTGATACAAACAGAACTACTATGATTGATGTCCCTGCAGAAACTGCAGTAAGAATTGATACAATATTATTAGCAAACATTGATGGAACTAACGCTGTTGATGCAACAGTAGAAGTTAGTAACGACAATGGTTCAACATACTATAAAATAGCAAGCACAATTTCAGTGCCTGCTGATTCAACATTAGATTTAATTCAAAGACCTATCTACTTAGATGAAACAGATTTAATTGCTGTTACAGCTGGTGCTGCTAACGATTTAGCATTTCATGTTTCTTATGTAGAAATGTTAGATTAATTTTAAGAAGGAGAAAAAGTAATGCCAAAAATTATAAAACCATCAAAAGGAACTTTTACATCTGCTAATATTACAGTTGACTCTGCAGGTAGAATTGTATCTGCATCAAGTGGAACGGCAGGAGACTCAAATATTTTTCCATCATATATAGCGCAAACTGGAACTTACACTGCTCAACCCGGCACAAATAAAATTTATGTTTATGCTGTCGGTGGAGGGGGCGGCGGAGGCGGTCAATTTGGAAGTGGACGAGGAAACGGCGGAATCGGGGGATCAGGCTTAGCTGTTATTCCAGTTTCAGCTCCTTACACAGCAGCTATAGTAGTTGGTAACCCTGGTTCGGGAACAACTGGAACAGGACAAAGCGGTTCAGCTGGAACAGCAAGCACCTTAGATACAAATACGGTGGTGGCTAATGGTGGTAACGGTGGTTCAGGGCGAGGTAGTACCCCAGGAAACACAGGTAGTTTTTCAGTTGCTAGTCCTGCAACATCATTATTTGATTATAGTCCAATAGGTAGTGCTTCCTGTGATCTTATATTTGGTGGGAGCTCTAATACTGCATCTAGAGGTGGACCGGGACAAGGTCCAGGATCATCAGGTGGATCAGGCGCTGTCGTAATATACGAACCACTAGGATAAAAATGGCAAAAGTTTTCTTTAATAAAGAAGGTATTGTTGCTGAAAATATATCTCACATGTGTTTAAATGATGAGCAATATCAAGAGCAAAGACCATTAGATTATCAGGCACATTTTTTAATGAGAGAGTGCTCTGATGAGGATTATAATAATTTTTATAGAGGAAGAAAAAATATTATAATAAATGAGGATGAAAGTATTACTTCCGAAGACCTTATAGAAGATAATACAAATCAAACTGAAATTTTATTTACTAAGTTTAAAACTAACTTCTATAACAAACTAGTTGATTTTAAAAAAGATTTCCCTAATCATTCAAAAATGTCAGAAATAGATTCTATAATAGATTTCATAGACAATATTGATATTTCAAGTTTGACATTTCCTCATTTACATTTTGAGAGATATCTAATAAATAATGACAAGTATATAATCTTAAATTTTATTTAATATTGTATTTTTTAAAAATACGTATATAAATAATTGATGACTAAAGAAAGAAAGATAACACAGTATGAATATTATTAATTTTTCTGCATCTAAAGTTTTAAAAGAATATCTTTCAGATGTTCTTCCTGTTCCAATTAAAACTAATATCCCAGATTGGTTTAAAAAACTTGAACACACGTTTGATAATAAAACTGTAAAAGGTTGTATGCCTTTTTTAGATGCTTTAACTTCAGGTTATTTATTAAAAATGCCTCAAGATTTATATTTAAAACACAATGTTTGGAATGAGGAAACAAAAAAATACGATTCTTTTTTTAAATATTCAATTGAACAAGATGTAATGCAATATAATTTAAATTCTTCAGAACCTCAAACTCACAAACCAAAACAATTAGAGGGATCTCCAATGGTTAAAAAAAACTCAGGAAAAAACAATGATCTACCTTTTTATAAAATTTTAAATCCTTTTCACATAAAAACTCCAAATGGTTATTCTTGTTTGTTTACACCACCATTTAATAATAAAGACGATAGATTTGAAATTATGACGGGCATAGTAGACACTGATAGATTTTCTACAGAAATTAATTTTCCTTTTGTAATTAACACTGATAAATATCCAACGTTAGAAACATTAATTAAAAGAGGGACTCCATATGTGCAAATTATTCCTTTTAAAAGAGAGGATTGGAAGATGAATGTAGAGTTTCAAAATAGATTTTCTTTCACTCATCACAACCCATTGTATATGTTTAAAAAATTAATACATAATTATAAAACTTTTATTTGGAGTAAAAAAAAATGGATGTAAAAGAATACATTACTGTTTATGATCAATTCTTAAAAATAGAACAAATAAGTAGTTTAGTAAAATGGCTTAATGGTCAAAAATTTATAGAGGCTGAAACTATAGGTGGTTTACAAAAAGAAATACGTTCAGCAGCTTCGATTAATTTAGAATCAAATAATAAGAGCTTAACAAATGTTCATTGGTTTAATTTTTTAGTAAATAAATTTAAAGATCTAATAAGCACTTATAATTCTTCCTTAATATCTGAAGCAAGTGTAACCCAGATAAGTGAGATTATTGCTTTAAAATATGACAAAGGGGATTACTATAAAGTACACACAGATAATCATACAAAATTTCCAAGAACATTAAGTATTATATTATTTTTAAACGATGACTATAAAGGGGGAAGTGTTAGTTTTTATTGTGCAAAAAAAAATCAAGAAGTATTTAAAGTTTTACCTAAAGCTGGAAGAGTAATAATGTTTCCCAGTAATTTTATGTATCCACATACAGTTAATAATGTGGAGAAAGGTTGTAGATATTCAATAGTGTCATGGATAAATTAAGTAATTTTAAATATAAAATAATTAAAAATTTTTTATCAAAAGATGAATTAAAAATTTATAGTGCATATGCTAAAGATATGCATAGAAAAAATGTAACTTGTTTTGATGAAGAGCAAAATAATAATGGTGATACTTATTTTTATAAAGATAGTTTATTTCAATTTTTATTAAATGATAAAAAAAATATAATAGAAAAAAAAATAGGCATTAAACTTTTATCTACTTATAGTTTTTGGCGATGTTATACTTTTAATGCAACATTAAACAAACATAAAGATAGAGAATCATGTGAGATAAGTGCTACAGTGCAGGTTGAGTCTAGCACTGTTTGGCCTATTTACATGGACGGTCAAAAATTAAAACTTAATGATGGAGATGCCGTACTTTACAAGGGTTGTGATTTAGAACATTGGAGAGAGCATTTTAATGGAGACTATCAGATACAAGTTTTTTTGCACTATGTAGATGCAAATGGTAAATATAAAAATTTTAAAGATGATGGAGGTCATAGATGAACATAAAACAAAATAGAGAAACAGGAGATGGTTTTATAGAATTTTCAAAAGAAGAGATAGATATACTTAATAAAAAAGGTAAGTTAACTTTTACTACTGAAGAAATGGGTGAATTTTCTCAAATATTAATGCATACAGCTGTTTCAATATTTAAAGCATGTGATGATATAAAAAAAAATAAAAAATTAAAATAATGTACTATCAAATAATTGATAATTTTTTAAAAAAAAATTTTTACGAAGATCTTTCACATCAATTAAAAAGTGAAAACATACCATGGTTTTTTAAAAAAGAAGATACTCTTGGAATAGCATCTAATAATAAAAATAATAACGGATTTTTTTCTTTTTGTTACTACAATGATTTTAAACCCGATCATGTTTTATTTGAAAATCACATAGTGCCAATATTAAAACAACTTGATATAGTATCTTGCATACAGGTTAGAGCAAATTTAACTTTTAGAGACATTGATCATTTAGAATCAAAATATCATAATGATAATACATCAAGTAATGTAACAACAGGAATATTTTATTTAACAACTTGTAATGCTAAAACAGTTTTAAAAATTAACAATAAAGAATTATTAGTAGATAGTGTTGAAAATAGACTTTTACTTTTTAATTCTCAAATAAAACATAAAGTAATTTATCAAAACGATTGTCATAAAAGATATGTAATCAACTTTAATTTTATTAAAAAAAATAATGAACCCTACAAAGAAATTATTTAATGGATATTCTTAAAATAAAAAAACCAATAACTGTAGATAATGTTCTTCATATAAATGATAATATGAATATTCTAGATTATATTTTTACTCATGGAAAATTTACTCTTGGTATAAATGATCCAAGACCAAAAGCTCGACTAAAACAGGCATTGTTTGATGACGTGCAACATGCAGGTTTTAGTTTAATTTCTAAAAGTGAAAAAGAAACAATTCATCCTTTTGATAACCCTTTAAATTTATATGCTTTTGTAATTGCAAATCAAATAAGTAAAACTTTAAATTTTAAATATAAAGAAATTGAAAGAATTAATTATAATTATTATTGTCGAGATCAATTTGCCACCGGTCATACAGATTGTGAAAATAACAATCGTATTTCAATATTATATAATTTTCATTCAACAGATGGGGGAACTGAAATTTTAGGTAAAAAATACCTAGATATAGCTAGTCAAGCTAAAATTTTTAAAAGCTCATGGTTGCATAATTCATGGCCAACTGTTAAAGATAAGGGTAGAGTTAATTTAAACATAAAACTCATAGTATAAAAAATACTACCAAAAAAGTAAAAACTATATATAGTGTGATATTATGCTACAAAAAATAGGATTTCAGCCAGGTATAAATAAACAAATATCCGAGACTACAGCAGAAGGTCAGTGGGTAGACTGTGATAATGTTCGATTTAGATATGGCACACCTGAAAAAATAGGTGGTTGGAAACAGTTAGGCACAGATGATTTAACAGGAGCTGTAAGAGGATTACACCATTATGTTAATAGTTTAGGTAGAAAATACTCTATTATAGGATCAAACAGAATTTTGTATGCTTTTTCTGGAGGTGTGTTTTATGACATACATCCTATTAAATCTACAACAACGCTCACAAGTGCGTTTAGCACGACTAACGGATCACCAACAGTTACAATAACTTTTTCAACTTCACATGGTATATTAAAAAATGATATCATATTACTAGATAATTTTTCTACAATTACAGGATCTGATTTTGGTGCATCTGATTTTGATGATAAAAAATTTATGGTGACGTCTGTGCCAACAGCCACAACATTAACTATAACAATGCCATCAAACGAGTCTGGATCTGGCGCAACAACATCAGGTGGCATCAGAGTTCAACATTATTATACTGTGGGTCCAGCAGTGCAGGCAAAGGGTTTTGGTTGGGGTTTAGGATCATGGGGTGGTGAAGAAGCTGGAGCAGTAACCACTACTTTAAATGGTGCAATTAATGATTCTGTCACAACTCTTACATTGACTGATGCTTCTCAGTTTCCAAGTTCTGGAACTAATTTTATTATCATAGGATCTGAAGAAATTTCTTATACTGGTGTTAGTGGTAATACTCTTACTGGTTTAACAAGAGGAGTTGCTGGAACAACAGCAGCATCTCACAGTGATGGAGCAACAGTTACAAACTCGACTGATTTTATTGCATGGGGTGAAGCTGCATCAGGTGATTTAATTATTGAGCCGGGTATGTGGTCACTAGATAATTTTGGTGATAAAGCAATTTGTTTAATTCATGATGGTGCTGTTTTTGAATGGGACTCTAGTTTATCAAATGCGACTGCAACAAGAGCAACAATTATATCAGGTGCACCAACTGCATCAAGACATATGTTAGTATCTACACCCGATCGTCACTTAGTATTCTTTGGAACAGAAACAACTATAGGAACACCATCTACACAAGATGATATGTTTATTAGATTCTCTGATCAAGAGGATATAAATACTTATACACCTACAGCAACTAATACAGCTGGTACACAAAGACTGGCTGACGGATCACAGATCAGAGGAGCTATTAGAGGTAGAGATGCAATCTATGTTTGGACTGACACAGCATTATTCACACAACGTTTTGTTGGTCAACCATTTACGTTTGCGTTTGCACAAGTTGGAACTAACTGTGGACTCGTTGGACAGAATGCATGTGTAGAAGTTGATGGTGCTGCGTATTGGATGTCAGAGAATGGTTTCTTTAGATATGCAGGTAAATTAGAGTCATTACCTTGTTTAGTAGAGGATCACGTTTATGATGATATAAATTTAGAATCAGGTAACCAAATGGTATCTGCAGGATTAAATAATTTGTTTGGTGAAGTCATGTGGTTTTATCCAACATCAACATCTTCTGTTGTAAACAGAATGGTTGCATATAATTACTTTGACTCATCTCCACAAAGACCTGTTTGGACTAATGGTAGTTTATCTAGAACTATGTGGCGTGATTCTGCCGTGTTTGGTTTACCACACGCAACAGAATATGATGCAGACACAGATACATCGTTTGATGTCGTCGGAAATACAGATGGAAAAACAACATACTATGAACATGAAACAGGGACTGATCAAAATAAAAATGGAACTATAACTGCAATCACTGCAAATATATCTTCTGGAGATTATGATATTACACAAGCAAGAGCATCTAGTACAGGACAAGCTACGGGCGTTGCAACGTTTAGAGGAGATGGTGAATTTATAATGAAGATAAAAAGATTTATTCCTGACTTTATATCACAAACAGGAGCAACTAGAATTACATTACAATTAAAAAATTATCCAAATAGTTCACAAGCAAGTTCACCACTTGGACCATTTGATATAACATCATCAACTACAAAAGTAGATACACGTGCAAGAGCGAGAGCAGTGGGAATAAAAATTGAAAATACAGCCGCTAGTCAGACTTGGAAACTCGGAACTTTTAGATTAGATGTACAACCTGATGGAAGAAGATAATGGCAAAGATAGTGCAAGTATTAACTAGAGCTAGTAGAGAGTATGATGTTACTGTTGCAGAATCACAGGTTAGAGATTTAGATGCAATCGTAGAAAAATTAAATACAACGTTTCAACAAGAATTAAAAAATGAGGTAGAAGCTGAAAACTTCTTTTTAAATTAATGGCTAACAGTTTTATAAATAAAAAAGTAGATTTAACTACAACAGATCTTACTACATTATATACAGTTCCTAGTTTTAAAACAGCTGTTGTAAAATCATTGTTAGTATCCGAAGATGCTGGATCAGGGAGCACAATAACTATAACTTTAGTAAATGCTAGTAGTGCTATATTTAATTTGTTTAAAGATAAAGCCATAGCATCTAAGGCAACTACAGAACTTTTATCTCAACCTCTTATAATGGAAGAGGGTGAAATACTTAAAGTACAAGCTGCTGACGCGAATGAGCTGCACGTCATAGCTTCAATATTAGAAATACAGCCAAGAGAGGTAACAACATAATGATTGAAGTACAACCAGACAAAATCATAGAAAAAATAACTAATAAAAAAACAGGTGAAAAATACAAAAATGACAAAGAATGGAAAGACAAAGGAGTATTACCAGAGGACATAAGAAGAGATATAACTGTGTTAATGCCTAGTCTTGATTTATTTGGAAAAACGAAATAAGATAGAACGATGGCCATAACTAGAACTCAAATAGCAAAACAATTATTAGCAAACGGAGGTGATGTATTAGGACCTCTTGGTGAAGATGATTTAACAAATCAATTAAGCCCTGGAACAATTGGAAGAGGTTTAGCTTTTGTGTTAAGTGGTGGATTAACTAGTGCACCAGCTGTGGCAAAAGAAATTATTAAACAAAAAGCTTTAGATAAACTTATGCAAAAAAGTGGTGATATCATAGGTCCAAGAGTTAAAACACAATTAATCCAACAAGATAATATAGCTAGAGGCACTGGGGGTTATCAATCAGATTTTGCACAAGATTCAGGATTTATGGGAGGTAGAGGAACAGCAGCTGAAATGGGATCTTTTGCTGTTGGTGGTTTGGCTGATGGTAATTTTGATTTTGAATCTGCAAGACAGATGTATGGTTTAGGTAAACTTGTTAAGAAAGTTACAAAAACAGTCAAGAAGATTGCAAAGTCACCAATAGGTAAAGCTGCTATAGTTGGTGGACTTGGGGCATATGGTTTAGGTGCATTAGGGGCTAAAAGTTTTGCTCCAAGTGCTGCTTTTAATTTTGCTAATATAGGAAAAGGATTTGCAGCATCAAAAGGTTTTCTCGCTGATAAATTATTAGGATCACAAATGATTGACACTGGAGGAGAAGTTTTTAGATCAGGTGGTTTATTTTCTAAATTTCCAGGTGGTGGTGTAGGTGCAGCAATCACAGCAGTATCATTATTACCATTACTAGGTATTGGTACAGGTGAAGAGTCGGAGGAAGAAGCAGAAGAATTAATTAGAGGTGAGGGTTTAGATATAAATGCTATTAGAGCTAACCCTAATCAGTTTTTAGCAAGAAGATTTAAAGCTGAAGGTGGTTCTATAAAAGAACCAGTAGCAAAGAAAACTATGCCATTATTAGATATGGATGGCAAAGAAATGGATTTAAGAGCTGAAGGTGGTTTTGTACCAATAGGTAGAATGGAAAAAGCAGACGATGTGCCTGCAAGATTATCAAAGAATGAGTTTGTATTTACAGCTGATGCAGTTAGAAATGCAGGTGAAGGAGATGTGGACAAAGGCGCAGAAGTTATGTATAACATGATGAAAAACCTCGAATCCGGAGGTGACGTATCTGAAGAATCGCAAGGATTAGATGGCGCACGTAAAATGTTTCAAACATCACAAAAACTAGAGGAAGTATTATAATGGCTGTACAAACTACAAGAACTTTACCCGCACAATTTGTTGAAGATTTAGGAAAAGATTTAGCAACACAAGTTACAGCACAATCAGGTGTACCTGTTGTATCAACAGGTTTAGCTGGTATATCACAACAAGCAGGTGAAACTGCAGCTGATTTTGCAGCAAGACAAGACGCAGCTAGAGGATTTACAACAAGACAACAGAGCTTAGCTGGACTCGCTCCAACAGTTGCTGCACAGGACGCATTACAAACACAAGCTCAAAATTTAGCGTCCCAAGGTGTAGGGTCTTTTGCACCATTTTTACAACAAGCCCAAGCAGCAGGAACTGCAGCAGGCACGGCATTAGGTGGAGTAGGTTTAGGAGCAACAGCTTTTCAACAAGACGTACAAGATTTTATGTCACCGTTTCAAACACAAGTTATTGATGCTACATTAGCAGAATTTGATCGTAATACTGCACAAAGAGAACAGCAGATAAGAGATCAACAAGCAAGTTTGGGTGTGCTCGGCGCTGGTCGAGCGGGCGTACAACTCGCCGAGTTTGGTACGGGGGCGGCAAGAGAACGTGCATTATTACAAGCAGGACTCTTGCAACAAGGATTTGGTCAGGCAGCGACCGCTAGACAACAAGACATTGCAAATAGAGGTGCACTAGCATCACAACAACAAGGTTTAGGTGCATTCCAAGCAGGATTAGGCACACAACAACAAGCAGCAACAGGCACAGATATTTCACGTTTAGGTTCATTGGGCGCGTTGAATCAAGCGCAACAACAAGCAACTCTTGATGCAACAAGAGAAGCAGCAAGACAAGCAGCATTCTTACCACAAGAACAGTTAGATAGATTTGCTGGACAAGTAACAGGAATCATGGGTGGATACCCTGCACAATTTCAAACAACTAATGTACCAAATCCAACACCATTACAAACAGCTCTTGGTATTGGAACAACATTAGCTGGTATATATACAGGGTTTAGACCACCAGTACAAAGATTTCAAAACGTAGGATAACATGAACAGAGTATTAAAAAGACCAATGTTTAGAATGGGAGGATCATCAGGAACTGGTATTACATCAGGATTAGATCAACCAAGAAAAGAATATAAACAAGGAAGTGTTAGACCAATGCCTAATTTTTCACCAAGTGGCATACCAGGTTTTTTAACTGGTTTTGGTTTAAATCTTTTAGCACAAAGACCACAAGGTAATATATTTGCAACAGCTGCAACAGCAGCTCAAGACCCATTTAAAGTTTTACAAGCACAACAGGCAGCAACGAGAAAAACATTAAGTGACCGAGAGTTTCAAAGAGAATTATTAAAAGAAGAATTAGAAGGTAAAATGGATATAGCAAAACTAAAACAAAAAGATCAATTTTTTGCTGCACAGACACCTGAAGAACAATTTAGAGAAAGAGCAAAAATTTATAGTGAATCTAGTATTCCTGTGATTAAAAATAATGCAACTGATTTAGCAACTTTTGAAGTTAAAAATAGAGGTGAAAATTATGTTCAATTAAATTTTGAATACGATAATAAAACAAAACAATTTGAACCAGATTTTAGAAGTGTGCCCGAAGGTGCATTAACATATGATCCTGGAAAAGGTATAGCATATAAAATGACTCGTAGAGATGACGGAATTCTTGTTCCTACTCCATTAAACCCTTTTACATTAGAACCTTTAGAAAATATTGATGGTTCGGAGAGTTAAAAATGGCTCTGGTAGTAGACCCAAATACAGGCCGACTCATCGATGAAAAAGAGTTAGGTAGAACTAAAGAACAAAGAGATAATAAAAAAGATATAGATGTAAATCTTTACGATGGTAAAGATGAAACCGATATACAATTATCTGAGGCAGAAGATAATAATGAAGTGTCTGGTGCAACAGCATTCGTTGCAGGACTTGGATCAGGTGCTATAAAAACTGTAGAGGGTGTGGTATCTCTTGGAGCAGAGCTCTTGGACCTTGGAGCAACAGAAAACTCTGCAGCACAGGTAGAAGCATTTTTTGATAAACTTAATCCATTAGAAGAAATAGCTGAACAAAGAGCTATAGGTAGACTCTCAGAGGCATTAGTTCAAATAGCTATACCTGGAGGTGCAGGTGCAAAAGCAGCCCTTGCAACATCTTTAGCAATAAAAGGATTAAGAGCAAAAAAAGCTGGTAAACTTGTAAGTTTTAAAAATAAAAATATAGCAAAAGGTAAAAAGAAAGCTGAAGAATTAAATAAATTATCGGGTACACAAAGGTTTGGTGCTGTCGTATTAGGTGGTGCAGCTGGAGAGACGCTTGTAGCTGATGTTGAAAAGATAGGAAATATAAGTGATTTATTTGGACCTGATGCAGCTCTTGCATTGAACAGAGATGTTGAAGACGATCCATCAGAAGACGCTGCTAGAAAATTAATGAACAGAGCAAAGTTTGGTGCAGAATCTATTTTTCTAACACCATTTGTTTACGGCACGGGAGTTGCAGCAAAAGCATTAGCAAAACGTGGTAAAGAACTTGCATACAGTAGCAGTGCTATTGCAAGAGGATTAGATAAATTTGGTGCAGCATTTAGATTTAGAGGCACAAAACCACAAGAGGTGGCTGAAGCAAAGAAAACACAAAAAGCAAGAGAGATGAGAGATACAAACTTTGCAGAAGAACAAGTTGCACGAATAGATAAACAAGTAGATAAAGTATTTCCAGAATTTAGAAAATTTTTTAATGCATCTGCTGTTGAGGAAAGAAAAGAATTTTTAAAATTATTAGATGATGGTTTATTTAAAGGTGATTTAAACAAAGTAAAATTAGATCCAAATTTAGAAAAACAAATTAAAGAAAAAATAATAAAACGATTAGGTAAAAAAGAAGGATCTCAAGTAGCGTTTGAAATATCAAAAGCTTTAATTAAAACAAGAGGGGAGTTTGGTAATCTGTTAAATATAACAGCAGGTGGGCCAGGGGCTAAGGTAGATTTACCTGCAGGCGTAGGTGTTGATTTACGTAAAATAATGGGTAATAGAGTTAAAAACTATATTGGTAATACGTTTGAAATATTTGAAAATGCAGAAGCAGGTTTCTTACAAAAATATAAACCAGCAAGACAAGATGTAGAAGCTGCTAAAAAATTATTTATGAGATATGCAGCTAAAAATAATAATCCTATTACAGATTTAGAAGCAGAAGGTATGGTTAATGATATTATCAAACAGGTCAGAAAGATGGATCCAAAAAGAGATAGACTACCAACGTTTGCATATCAGAATTTATCTAAATCAGCTGACGATGCTTTTGGATTAAAAACATTTGCACAAACTGTAGAGAAAAAATTGCCTGGTGGTAAAAAAGAAATACAGGTTATAGGTAAAGGATCTAAAATATTTAGAGATTTATTTGGTGAGATTAATGATGTTAGACATTCTATTTTCGAAGGTACGAGTAGATTATCTGTAGTTGCTAGAAAAAATCAATTATTTGATGAGATATTAGATGCGGATGAGATAGCAAAAGCAAACGTAAAAGCTGATACACC
>Ga0209348_1000734_pt1 | contig 16494 bp, 24 predicted proteins | sample ETNvirenome_2_30_FD_184065 | JGI IMG/M metagenome (GOLD analysis project Ga0209348, IMG submission 184065) | Marine viral communities from the Pacific Ocean - ETNP_2_30 (SPAdes) (version 2) | ecosystem: Environmental > Aquatic > Marine > Oceanic | place: Pacific Ocean | collected 2013-06-22 | reverse complement strand
CGCTCTTTATATGAAAGGCATACAAGACGGACACAGCAAGATAACAGATAAGACAGGCTGGCGAGAAAAGGTGGTGGGCGACAAGTTAAACCATGAGGTTTATAAGTCAATCTCAAGCGGCAAAGGTACTCTTGGCGAAGGCTCAGATGCAAAGTGTAGAAAATCAGGGCAAAGGGCAGAATACAAATCAAAAGCCTTGGAGGATAAAAACTTAAACAACCTCTTCGAGCGACCGTATAGTCACAGAAGCACTGGTAATTACGCACCACTCGAAATCACAGGCATTTATAACAATGCAATGAAGCCCGGCGCAATTGAATCATATAAGGAAATAGATCACTATTTCGGACTATTTTACAGAGAGCGTTGTGTGCTAATTATAAAAGTTGATACAAACCACGTCGTGTCTTCGTTGCGGAGCGAAGTAGAAAAAAGAAAGAATGCCACATCAACAAATCTATGTAGGGTTTCGCTCACATTACGTGACAAACACCTTTATGAGGTTGCTTTCAAGGAACAAGAGTTTTTTGATAAACATTCACAAAAAAAATCTTGACAAACAATAACTAACATGATAGTATACTATAACTCGGAGGACATATGAGTAATATTAAATTTGTTGGGCTTCATGCCCATTCGGGAGTTGGATCCCCCTTTGATGGCTTTGGCTATCCACAAGATCATATGGATTATGCATATGAAAACGGCTGTGAGGCGTTGGCCCTAACTGATCATGGTAACATGAATGGGACGGCATATCAAGTTTTGCATGCCAAAAAGATGAAATCACAAGGCAAAGATTTCAAACCCATCTTCGGCGTTGAGGCGTACTTCATCGAGGATGTTGAAGGCTGGCGCAAGACTTATGAAGAGCATAAGGCGGATAAAAAGAAAGCACGCCACTTATCAAAAGACCAATCCGGCACAACGATAGAGGCGGAGGGCGAAACAAAATCGAAAGGCTCCGAACTAAATCGCTCTAGACATCTGGTTGTCTTGGCAATGAACCAAGAAGGACTAAATAATATATATAAGATGATCTCAGAATCATACACAGATAAGTATTACTACAGGAAACCGAGGATTGATTATGCACTACTTGAAAAATATAACAGCGGCGTTATTTGCCTTTCCGCTTGTCTTGGCGGTGTTTATGCTGGTTGCTACTGGTCTAAGCGTGAAGAAAGCGAAGAGGCTGTATTGGAATCTATGCGGGAAACCACCAGAAGAATGGTCTCGATATTGGGCGACCGCTGGTATGGAGAACTCCAATGGAACAACGTCCCAGAACAACACGAACTCAACAAATATGTAATTCAAATGCATAAAGAGTTTGGGATTCCGTTGGTATCAACCGCAGACTCTCACTATCCAAACCCTGACGCTTGGAAGGATAGAGAACTATATAAAAGACTTGGCTGGCTTGGGCGTGGCAAACCTGAGTGGCTTGATATGAACCTTCCTACATCTGTTCAGGAGATAGAGTATGAGCTTTATCCAAAGAATGGAGATCAAATGTGGGAGGCTTACCAAAAATATTCAACTGAAAGTGGAGTGAAATATGATGATGAACTTGTTCTTCGCAGTATCGAGGAAACTCACAGAATTGCTTTTGAGCGTATTGAAGGATTCTATCCTGATAATGCCGTTCGTTTACCTGACTTTGTGGTTCCTGCTGGATATACTGCCGATGACTATCTTAGGAGGATAGCATCTGAAGGTTTGTTTTCCCTGCTAAAGCTCAACCATCCCTTGAGTTTTGAAAAGAAAACTAAACACCGTAAAGATGAAACCATCTTGGAATATGAGACCAGACTTGACCACGAACTCAAGGTTATTGCAGACAGAGGCTTTTCAAAATACTTCTTAACAATGAAAGCCATCGTTGACAAAACCAATGAGATTCAGTTGTCAGGTCCGGGTCGGGGTTCTGCTGCTGGTTCCCTTGTCGCCTATGTTCTTGGCATCACACAGGTTGACCCAATCAAGTATGGCCTACTATTCTCTAGATTTCTACGGGCAGATGCTAAGGATTATCCTGATATTGATTATGATGTATCGAACCCAATGGAGCTAAAGGAAAAGCTCATTGATGATTGGGGCAACAACACAGTTGTACCTATCTCTAACTTTAGCACACTTCAGTTGAAGAGCCTTATCAAGGATGTATCAAAGTTCTATGATGTACCGTTCATCGAGGTCAATGGCGTCACTAATAAAATGTTATTTGAAGCAACACCGTTGGCCAAGGCAAAGCACGGCATCAAGGCCGGCGTCTACAATCCTACGTTTGAAGAGGTGATCGAGTTCAGCGAATCTCTCCAAAAATTTTTCCACAAGTATCCACAAATCAAAGAACATGTTGTAGGTTTGGTGGGCCAAGTACGACAGGTTTCCCGCCATGCCGGTGGTGTTGTGATTGGAGAAGACTTGGATAAGTACATGCCACTAATTTCAAGTAAGCATGTTCGCCAAACTCCATGGTCTGAAGGGCAAAACGTCCGCCAGCTAGAGCCAATGGGATTTATCAAGTTTGATTTGCTTGGCCTCTCAACGCTTCGCATGATTGAGGATTGCATCAGTTCGGTTCTAAAAAGACATCATGGCGTGAAGAATCCAACCTTTGATGATATCAAAAGGTTTTACGATTCTCATTTGCATCCAGACCAGCTAGATTTGCACGATCAAGAGGTTTACGAGAATATTTTTCACGATGGCAAGTGGATTGGCATCTTTCAGTTTGCGGAGCAAGGTGCTCAAAAATTTGCTCAACAAGCAAAGCCTCGCTCTATTATCGATATTTCTGCGATTACCTCCATCTACCGCCCCGGGCCCCTGTCCGCAGGTGTAGACAAGTCCTATGTCGATGCCAAGGAGGATCCTGATTCTATCGCATATCTTAACAATATTGTGCGTAGTGTTACCGAAGAAACTCATGGTTTCCTAATTTTTCAAGAACAAATAGCTATGTTAGCTCATAAGCTAGGTAAGAACCTGACTCTCGATGAAGGAAATTTGCTTCGCAAGCTACTTACTAAGAAGGGAACTGGTAAGGGTAATGAGGCAAAAGAAAAGATATACGACAAGTTTATCGAAGGATGCTTGGAGAGAGAAATATCTCGAAAGGCAGCGGACAAACTATGGACAACTTTTGAATATTTTTCAGGCTATGGCTTTAATAAGTCTCATGCCGTTAGTTATTCTATTATTAGCTATCAGTGCGCTTGGTTATGCAATTATTTTCCCGCAGAGTGGACGGCAGCGTTTCTTGAAAGAGAACCAGAACACAGAAAAGAAAAGGCCATAAACCTTGCAAAACAGCATGGTTTTGCCATTCAAGACATAAACGTGAACACTTCTGGCATGAGGTGGGAGATCATGAATGAAAGCACCCTTGTTGCTCCTCTAACCACTATAAAAGGCCTTGGTGAAAAAGCAATCGAACAGATTCTCAACAACAGGCCGTTCGCAGATGTTGAAAGTTTTTTATTCAATGAGAACATAGTTTACTCCAAACTGAACAAGAAAGCGCTTGACGTTCTTTGTCGGGCTGGCGCTTTGAAAGATCTTATCGATGATAGATTCACAGGTGATAAACACTTCTGGTCAGCAGTATGCGTAGATCGCCCGAAACGCATGAAAAACTTCCTTGAGAATGTCGAAACCTATGCGCCTGAAGGCTCATTCACAGAAGAGGAAAAAATCACCTTCACGAGCGATCTAACTGGTATCTTTCCTGTGTCCAAGGTTGTAACGCTAAAGGTTCAAGAAAGAATAGATAGCTGGGTTGCGCCACCCATTTCGGAATTTGATCATGACTTAGGTTATTGTTGGTGTATCCCACGATCTGTAACTGTGAAAATGTCAAAGAACAAGAGAAGGTTTTATGTTGTGGAGGTGATTGATTCTAATTCTGTTCTGACAAAAGTAAGATGCTGGTCAATAAATCCGGAGAAGGACGAGATACACCTGAACCGACCCTATATGCTAAAACCAAGATACAGTGCAGATTGGGGATTCAGCACATATGGTGCTACTAAAAACTCTTGGTTCCTATTAGGATAAGAGAGTCATCACTACACAATAAAATTTCATAGGAGAAAAAATGATAATCAAGAATAATGTTAATAGTATAAAGATAAAATTTAAAAAGATGCATCCGGAGGCCGTAACACCTACTTATGCTAAGAATGGAGATGCGGCAATGGATCTCTATGCCGCAGAAGCTACTAAAGATCAATGGGGGAATCATGTCTATCTCACCGGTATTGCTATTGAAATCCCTCCGGGGTTTGTTGGTTTATTATTTCCTCGGAGTTCTGTTTCGAAAACTTGTCTTAGTCTCGCTAATTCTGTTGGCGTGGTGGACAGTGGTTACCGTGGAGAAATCATGCTCAAATACAGACGAACAGGGGAGGCAAACCCGTTCTACTCCTGCGGCGATCGAGTAGGGCAAATAATGATAATGCCTTATCCGCAAGTTGAGTTTATTGAGGCGGAGGAACTATCTAATACAGAGCGTGGAGAAGGCGGGTTCGGGAGCACTGGTTCATGAATAGGAAACAAAGAAGAGCAAGAGATAGGCAGATTAAGAAGTCCAAAACTAAAACAACAGATATGGAACAAAAATTAGGATTGTTTGATCTTATGCCTGAGGATTGTTTTGTTTGCCAAAAGGCTTTTGACAAGACTGATAAAAAAATGGTGCAAACTTGGTCGGTTGTTGTCAGAGAGAAAGAAAGCAGTGTCAAGATCTATTGTCCGGAGTGCTGGGATAACGCAATTAGAATTTTAAAAGAAGTTGGAGTTTCAATCAATGAAGGACAAGATAAATAAAACAAAAAGAGTAATTTTCGATGACACAGACGTTAGACACGCTCAGCTAAAGATAAGGCTTGAATATGATGGCCTGACTCAGGCTGAGTTTTTTCGTTCGTTTATTACTGGCTACTTGAGCAAAGATAAAAACATAATAGAATTTATCGAAAATTATAAACAGACCAATAAGAAGTTGAGTAAAAGAAATTTGAAATTACAAAGAAAGGACAACCAGACAGCAGAAGACCTCCTAGGACAATTTGGAATAGGAGATGATGAATTGGAGAATATTTTCGACGTTATTGCAAAATCGAACCCAGATTTGTAATTTTCGGTTATTTACTATTTATTGTTCTATTTATTATGAAAACGATTTAAGGAGAATTATAAATGGCCAAAAAAAGAAATTCTAAAACTCGCAATAGAAGACCACAAACTAAATCAAGTCTTTTAAAAGAGTCACAAGTACGCAGATTCATGGGCTTAGCCGGAATCAAACCTCTCTACGAGAATGCTATGTATGAGGACGAAATGAATGAAGAAGGTCCGATGTACGAAGAAGGCTCAATGTATGAAGAGGAAGACGCAGCTATGGATGACGAAGCGCCTATGGGCGACGAAGCACCTATGGGTGATGAAATGGATATGGGTGCTCCTGCTGAAGACACTGTGGATGTTTCCGCAGATCTTGTGCAAGATGCTAAAGAAGCTGTCGATACATTGCAACAACTAATTGGTGAATTAGACACTGAGGCGGCAATGGACGACGAAGCGGCTGAAGATATGCCTTTAGACGACGCTCCAATGGATGATATGCCAATGGATGACGAAGGTGAAGAAGATATGGCTTTGGACGATGAAGGTGACGCTCCGGAGGATGAGGAGGTGATTGACGAAGCACTCCGTGGTATTTCAGTACAACTTTCTGAAAACGAAGTTGTTAATGAAGTCGCCCGCAGAGTTGCCAAACGAATCTTATCCGCCAAAAAAGCACAAGCACGTTTGGACGAAGCACTCGGCAATAAGCCAAAGCGTAGACTCAGAAGACGAAGAAAATAATTTGACAAGTCAGATATTTTGAGTTATAATTGGAGGGCGGAGGTGATCCGTCCTTTTTTTATGGAGATTAAATGATAGATTTATTATACTTATTTCTTGCCTTCTTGTGTGGAATAGTATTCAACATCACATGGGGCTACTTACTTGGCCTAGGCTATGGAGCAATAGCCTTCAGAACAGCAATGATAGATACGCTATTAGTTTTAGCCAAAAATATACAATCAGTTTATGAGATTCAACAATTGAAACACCAATCCTATGAGTTGCTAAACCGGGATGAAAAATACATTGAATTTCAAAAACAAATCGACGAGAAAGAGACTAGGTCTCTAAAGAACACAATCATTAGAAACTATATCAATTCTATTCCTTCAAGGTATAACAATATGGTACAGTTTCATGATTGGGATTCTGCTATGAATTTTTACAACAAAGCTATGGAGGACAAAAGCAAATGATTAAGATTAGCGATAACAATGAGGAACAAAAACAACCATCACCTGAAGAACTTCTTCAAGAAGCGTTGGGCGGAGGCAGACCAGAGATAAGAACCATGGCATTGTTCGGTGATGTCGACGAAGAAAAGTCACTAGACTTAATAGTGGGGCTCCTCTCACTAACTGAGTTCACTGGCAAAGAGCCACCTTATGATCCTATCAAGTTCTACATATCAACTTATGGTGGGTCCGCAGATGAAATGTTTGCACTGTATGACATGATGTCTATTCTAAAAGCAAAGTGCGAAATTGAAACAATAGGCTTAGGCAAAGTTATGTCTGCTGGTACTCTCCTGCTAGCCGCAGGTACAAAGGGAACAAGAAAGATCGGACGACACTGTCGTGTTATGATACATGCGGTCGCTGCTGGTTCTGCCGGAGAACTTCACAACATTGAAAACGAGATGAAGTCAATAAAACAAATACAAGAAATGTATATTGGGGCGTTAGCCAGAGAAACACAAATGACTAAATCAATGATACAAAAATTATTAGACCGCAGAGTTAACGTTTACCTGACCGCACAAGAGGCGGTTGAGTATGGTATTGCGGACGAGATTATTAACTAAGAGGTAAAGGAATGGACAAGATATTTTATAACCAAGCATCCGCAGCAAAGCTGGGATGGACTCCAGAATGGTTTGGAGCATACGATTTTGATGAAAATCTCCTGAAGAAAATTAGGAACTTTCAAAGACTACACAGACTGACAGCAGATGGAATGTGTGGGCCAACAACATACCGAAGGGCTTGGACAGACAGAGAGTCCAAACTTGAACACTACGAACCAGTGGAGAGAAAGGGAGGTCAAAAGATCAACCATATTATTTATAATAACGACTTCTATCCAATTGAGTGGGACAAGGTTGTTCTGCCATTTAATGCGGGTGGAAAGAAAATGGGCTCCGGTTACAAGAAGGTAACCAAGTTGCGGAAGCCCAAGATGTTCGTATGCCATTGGGACGCCGCTTTGAGCGCAGACTCATGTTACCGGATATTACGGAAACGTGGCCTTAGTATCCACTTCACCATCGACAACGACGGAACTATATTCCAGTATTTGGATATGAATCATATAGCGTATCACTGCGGCAAGCACAACCCCACCACAGTTGGTGTGGAGATCTCCAATGCCTTTTACCCGAAGTATCAAGGCTGGTATCAGCGTCATGGCTTTGGTAAGCGTGAGATGGTTAAAGATGCTCATGTTCATGGCAATTCAATGAAGCCTTTTATGGACTTCTACCCTGCACAGGTGGATGCCCTTAAGGCGCTTATGAGTGCTGTACACAAATGTTTAGAAATTCCTTTGGAATGCCCGCTTGATGAAAATGGAGAAACTAGTTATATGGTAAGCCAAAATGCAATAAAGAACAAATTTAAAGGCTTTATTTCGCATTATCATATAAGTAAGGGCAAGATAGACTGTGCCAACTTAGATCTAAAAAAACTATTGGGAGAAATAAAAGATGAAACTGACTAACAAATTATTACAGCAAATGATTATGGAAGAGTTGAGGTCTTTGAATGAAGATGACTCTATCAAGTTACCGGGCACCCATTGGGACAAAAATAAGAAAAAGAATTACAGCTACTCTTATGATGACTTTGCGAAAGATTGGAGTGAATACGAGGGAAAAACCAAAAAACAAATTAAGGCTATGGACTCTTTTAAGGCTCTTAAAGGTGCAGATACAAACCCAAAAGACAACTTATTGTCCAAAGCCGAAATTGAAGCCACAGTCAAAGCCGGAGGCGAAGCAGCAGAAGCCCTAAAACGAATTATTGCTTCCAAACCAGACCTGTTCAAAGGAGTTGAGTGGGAATGGAATAAAGCCGCTGGTGATGCTAAAGATCCATCTACTGAAACAGATCCTGCCGACGCTACAAAAGATTCAGATGCAACAAAAGATGCAACTGCCGACGCCACAAAAGATGCAACTGCCGACGCCACAAAAGATCTGAAACCTGCCCGTCCAGATCCTACCGCTGATCAGATAGCTAGATTAAATTTATTAAAAAGGATTGTTGACAGTGCAGTTGGAAAAGACGAGATCAGCAATGAAGATGTGCAGTTTTTACAATCTGCTGTTGCGACAGACAGTGCCATTAAATGGGGCGATACTGAAAAAACCACTGCCACTGACACACTTACTAAATACAATGCAATTGCCAATCCAAATGCCCCATGGAAGCAAGACCCGCTAGCGGATATTGAGCTTACTACTTATCAAGACAATACCAAAAGTTATGTAAACCCAGAGCGGCAGGCTATTCTAACGGCCTTGCGTAACGCATTTGGCACACTAAGCAGCACAGAAATAACAACATTAGCAGGACTCACCGAAAACAAACAATTGCACGAAAAGGCGAGCGCATTGGAGCTAGACGATGTTGATGCGGCACTTTCCAAGACAATCGCTTTCACAGCAGATGGAAAAATCACCCCTCGATCAAAAATTGATTTGGCATTTGCCAAAAAGATTGAAATAGCAATCGATAATTATATCAATTCATACATTAAGGACCCAACAATACCGAGCACCAAAACAGATCAGCTAATTTCTGCCAAGCGAAAATACTTAGCCATGCTGGCTAAAGCCCGTAAAGTAAGGCTTAGAACTGATGGGGGTGTTCTGCCTGTTGCAACTCCAATGGCGACACAAGTCAACAAAGAAACTTTAGCAAAAGCCAAACTTGATCCTTCTGTTGTAAAGGCTTTTGATAATTACTTGGGTGGTCTGTCATCTATTGAAGAAAGAATTGAAAAGATAGCAAATTTATCACAAAAAATCATAGAACAAGATACAGATAGCTTAACAATGAATGATTGGACAAACGGCTGTGCCCTTATAAACATGATGAATACCATTACAAGAGGTGCGGACCCTAGTGGTGCTGGGTTTGCAATTGAAGGCTTCATGGCAATGCTAGTTGCTGGTGAAAAAATTGGTGCATCCAACGGTGCTGGTGATTTTGCTGGCCCAAACGGCGAGCAGTATAGCGCCAAATGGCTTGTCGCTAGAGGTTCGCCCACCAGTCAAGCCGCTAGTGGCTTTAAGAACGTTGGTGACAAGTTGACATATATTGTAGGAAAAAAGCTAGGAGTTGATGCCACTGGCAATGTAGAGGCTGCGGGCGTTGCTTCTTCTGCGGTAGCGTCATTAGCGCAGGGCTCAGACCCCACGACAATATCTGGAATCGAGATAGGCTTATTCGATGTTGTAACTACACAAGTTCGGACAGGATCTGATGGCATAATTCGTGGAACCCAAGCTAAAATGTACCAATATAATACTGAAACGCTCGTTAACAGCACCAAAGGCATAATTAGTGCCACAGGTGGCACAAAAAGCAAATTTGTTTTCGCCAACAACGCCACTGACATGTTTTTAGATGATGCTGCGTCATCGAAGTTTGGCGAAAGGAAATTGAATACAAAGTATACAGTCTATTTCGTCAATAGCGCTTCAAAGGAATTCGAAGACACTTATCAAGAGGCAGTTAATGCCTCTACTGGAACCGTAGCCACTGGCATTAAGCACCTGACAAACCTTTATAAAAAGTTGAAAATTATCCAAGAAGAATCTTTAGATTTTGCAAATGACAAATCCCTTGCAGCAGGATTTTCGATGGTGCAAGCATACGATGCTGCTAAAATTGACTTAACACAACTGGTTAACGTGCTTCATGGCGAATCAGCGGCCACCCCAACAGTAGCCGGTGCAACAGCACAAGCGATTGGTTTAGAAGAAAATAAAACAAAAGCAGAAAAACTACTTGACAAACTCATAAAAGAGGTTATATTAAATAGGTAAACAACTTTTGGAGGAAAAATGAAAAGACAATTCAGTAATGGTTACGAACTGAATTCAAAAATTCTTGAAGGAATAAACAAGTTAGCAGACAACGTTGCAACTACCCTTGGCCCTAAAGGCCGTAACGTGATTCTGTTTCACAATGAACAAGGTGTCCCGATTGTTACCAAAGATGGTGTAACAGTTGCCAAGTTCGTGCAACTTGAAGATCCCTTTGAGAATGTTGGAGCACAGATTGTAAAGCAAGCAGCAGAGCAATCTGCAAGTAAGGCCGGTGATGGCACAACAACCGCTACCGTACTTACAAGGGCTATTCTTCAACGGGCACAGAAATACCTGACCGCAGGTGTGTCCCCCATAGAAATCAAGCGTGGCATGGATAAAGCATGCGATGCTATTGTTGAAAGGCTAAAAGAAATCGCAATACCAGTCCGTAGTGAAGAAGACATACGGCATATTGCAACTATTTCAGCCAACAATGATAAAACCATAGGTCAGCTAATATCAACTGCTGTTGATACCGCTGGTAAAGACGGTTCTGTTCTCGTTGAAGAGGCTCGCTCCCTTAAAACTAGTCTCGATCTGATCGAAGGATTCAGATTTGATTCAGGATATTTGTCCTCAACTTTCATAAACAATGAAAGAAGCGGGACTGTTGAATATGAAAACCCTCTAGTGGTGGTCACCGATGAAAAGATTGAAACAATCGAACAGATCCTGCCCACCTTGGAGTTAGCCGCAAGGGACAATCGGCCATTGATTATCGTCGCAGACATGGAAGGCCAAGCCTTAGCTGCTGTTATTGCGAACGCTGTTCGGGGAACAATGAAGGTAGCGGCTATTAAGCCACCGAGGTACGGAGAGGAGAGAAGGAACATCTTAAAAGATACCTGCTCCTCCACTGGTGCTACGTTTATTACACGTGAGAACGGACTACAGCTAAAGCAGGTGCAATTGAGCCATTTTGGCCAAAGCAGGTCTGTTTCCATAAATAAGGGCTGGACTACGTTAATTGGTGGCAAAGGTAACCATGAAGAAATTGAGAAGGTTATCGAATCATTGAAGGTCGAGATCGCAAACACAGAGTCTCTCAAGGAGTGTGAGCGAATACAAGAAAGAATAACACGCTTAGCTTCTGGCGTTGCTGTAATCAGAGTCGGTGCAGCCACTGAAGTTGAGATGATTGAGAAGAAGCACCGAATTGATGATGCTTTGGAGGCCGTTAGGTCTGCACAGGAAGAGGGAATCGTTGCTGGTGGTGGAATCGCTTTGTTGAGATCTTCATCGAACTTGCATGTCGCAACAGAAAATGAAGAACAAGCAATTGGAGCCAAGGTGGTACTTGATGCAGTGGAAGAACCATTGCGTCAGATGGCCATAAATGCAGGAATTTCGCCGGATCTCATTGTACAGAGGGTTGGCATGCTTGAAGTGAATTGCGGCTATAATTTCATGACTAACAAGGACGTAAACATGTTTGATAGCGGCATCATTGATCCTGCTAAGGTTACTCGATGTGCATTACAGAACGCTGTTTCTGTGGCTTCGACTCTCATAACCACAAGTCATGCGATTGTTTCATAAAGGAACTAATTAGTTACGGAGACTACTCATGAATGCAGACGATTTACAATCACTAAGAATAACCTTAGTTGGAATAAACAACGAACTCAAAGTAATGGTTCAGAAGCAGGAGGACTTGCATAATGATATTAAAGATGTTAAGTCGGCTATTTATAATCCTGATTCTGGACTTTATACAAGAATTCGTGACCTTGATGAAAGGATAAAGGATTTGGAGTCGTGGAAGGCTAACGTAACTAAAATTTTATGGACTATTGCCACAACGGTAACAGGTCTTGTTGCCGCAACAATTTATAAACTAATAATGGAGTAAAAATGGAAGTAAAAATATCTTATGGAATCGAATTAGAAAAGGTTCCAGAACAAATAAATGATATGTTAGATCGTATCAATCTAAAAGAGGTGCATCAGTTATTAAACATTGCCAAAGATCTTTTGAAAATCAATCATGACAATGCAAAAATGTCCGAGAACTTGGTTGACCAAGCAAGGAGTAAGCTACACGACATTGATAAAATTTTGAACAATTATCAAATGATCCTGAAGGGCTTTGTGTTAGCTAACGAAAAGACAAACGGCCCAGATGTTCAGAGTCCTATGACGGAGGCAGATCCTGATGCTAGTTAACGGTGACTTAGTTCGTATACCACAGGGGACAGTAGTAAACCAAGAGGGCATGCAAGCCCCTTTGCCAATTGCTGTATTGAACGTACCATCACTAGCAATAGTGCTGGAGAGTTCGGATCAAATGGCAAAACTCTTGGTTAACGATGAAGTCATTTATGTTGAGAAGAAGTTTCTTCAACTGATTGGAGGTAAAAGTGTTCGTAAAATTATTTAGAATCTCCGAACGCCACCACAATAACGAAAGCAGACATTACCTAACAGAGATCTCCCTAAACATAGGACAGATCTCATTTATGTCAGAGAACAGAGAGTACAAGTCTTTGCTCATGGAAGGTAAGCTGGGTTTGGATTTAAGATCCGATGCCACCTTCACGAACATTAGACTATCTGATTCCAGAGAGATAGTGGTTGTGGGAACTCCTGACTTGATCCAAACAAAGATTTGGCAAGCACAGGCGTTATCTAGCAGAAAGGTATTGAGGGACTAACTATGAGATATTTTCAAGTATACGCATGGACTGAATGTCCTTTTTGTGTTCATGCCAAGGAGTTATTGATTGAGAAAGAGGAACAATTTATGTTTTGTTGTCTGGATCAATCGGATGCTTTGTTGGCATTTATAAAAGCAAAGTTCAATTGGGAGACAGTTCCCATGATAGTCGAGAGACACACAGAGAACAATGATGAAATCTTTATAGGTGGCTTCACTGACCTACAAAAGTATTTGGAGGAGAAATGATTATCAATAAACCATGGGGCCACGAAAACCGATGGGCGGTGAACGATAAGTATTTAGGAAAGATTCTGTTTATCAAGAGAGGGCAAAAGCTATCCAGACAGTATCACGAAGTGAAAGATGAAACAGTTTTTGTTTTAAGCGGCATTTTGTTGGTTGAGATTGGGCAAGGCGACGAATTATTCACGCATGTACTCCGAGAAGGGGAGGCCATGAGGATCAAGCCAAACACAATTCATAGGTTTATCGCTCCACCCGATGGCTTCGTAAAACTTATTGAGGTTTCCACACCAGAGATAAACGATGTTGTGAGGTTAGAAGATAACTATGGAAGATCCTAAAGAAGGTAAGATGTATTCCATCGAATGGGTAGATGGTTATTACAACACCGATTGTGAGTTTGTAAGAGAGCACAGAGGCTTCTGGATCTTTGTTGATGAAAACAGCAACAAGATTATTTGCAGACCAGCCAGTATAAAAAATCTTACACTGATAGGTGATTGAAGCACCTACTACCCTCCTACATGGGCCATTGACGCAAGTCTTTGGCCCTTTTTGTTTTCCCTCCATAGTTACTAAAGGGGGACAAATTATGTTGTTATTTTTATTTTCATGTGTTATGCCGATGCTGGACACCTCGGATGACATGTTGGTTGAGGGCGATGAACACGCCATTCAGGTTGCGAGTAAACTTGATAAAAGTGTGAGTTCATCTGTTAAATTGGTTATCAAGGAGAATTCTACTGATGCGGGGCACGCTTCTGGTAATTATTTTAAGCATGGTAGGCACAAATTTATTATTACTGCTGCACACGTAGTAGACGGCGGTGAAGTGTGGATTAAGGACGGTTTAGAGATAGTCAAGGCGGAGACTGTCTGGGTTAGTGAGGCAAGAGATATAGCTATTATAAGACCAATGGGTGAGCTATTTTACACAAAACCAATAAAACTTAAGATCAATACGGAGAATAATAAGGTTGGAACCATAATTAGGTACGCTGGTTATCCATCGCATTTGGGGAAAATGGTTCTTCAGGGGATGGTTTCAAAGCAATCATCACATAATCTTATTTTACAATCATTCGCACTGCCCGGGTCGTCTGGGTCTGTCATCTTTGACAACAAGGGACGTGCGGTCGGGGTATTATCCGCAGTTGCTGTGGAAATGAATCCATTCGTGGGAATCCCAGAGATTGAAGAAAACATTGTTTATGCTGGTAGGCTTGATTTTATCAGTAGAAAGTTTCTAAAAGAGGTTTTGAACAGTGAGTGATGATGAGGAATTTAGTTATTTAGTAGGCACTTTAATCGAGGATATGGGGAAATTAGGTATTATCACCAGAACCCTATCTTCTGGTGCGCTAAAGACTGATGTCTCGGCCATAAAATGGCGTAAAAATTATGAAATTGCTTACAATGATGGCGACTTGCAGATCATTGCGGAGAGCACGTTTATTAAATTAGTTAAACAGGGTGTAATTAAAATTTTATCCACTTGACAAATAGTTATAAGTATGTTATAACAATTATACAAGGAGAAAATTATGTCAGAAAAAAAGAAACTACCGCCCTTTCAACAGGCTGCAAAAAACATAAAGGTGTTTGCAGAGAATGTCAATCTGTACGAGTCTGTTTATATGATGGTGCAGGCAGCAAATAGCCTTGAAGTTCTTAGTGAGGATCCTGAAGCAAAGGCCGAGAATGATGAACTCGACGAGATGCTAAACTCAACTTTGAGACAATTTTCTCACTTCTTAGAGGAGAAGGGGGAGTCTTGGAATTAAAGAAGGGAGATCTGGTTACACATAGAGTACATGGGTTCTATGGCATTGTGACTACGCACGTTGATTTTATGTACGGCATTAAGGTTTGTAAGGTTGAATGGTGCGAATCAGGTAAAAAACATTTAATTGACATCTCTTTGCTTGACAAAATTAACAAATCATGATAGTGGATATATGAAGGAGGAAATAATGAAGTTATTACAACATCCATATTTTAGTCTGTTCTGTTTCTTTTTGAACGTATGGTTCGGACTACTAAATGTCTTAGCGGGTAGTTATCTATTTGCTATAATTTGCGCCCTGTGCGGTGCTGTTTGTTTCAAGAGTTACTTGAATACGAGGGATAGGTGATCGAAGTTGGCGACCTTGTAGTTGGTCGCACACTTGCTGGACTGGGCATCGTAGTACAAGAGGCCCTGAAGCCTGAATATGTATGGGTTCACTGGATGACAGGCAAGTATAGAGACAAAAGAACCCTAAAATGGAGACAGTTGCTAATTAAATTTGATGGAGGAAAATATGGCACACATTTATTGGACTGGAGCTAAGGCTCCTGAAGAGGAAGTAAAAAAGGCTCTTATGGAGGAGTTACCCGACCACACTGACGGGGCCTTCTTTGTAAAGAAGGATAGTGATGATACAAGCACACACATGAGCGTATATATCGAAAAAGAGAACCCTCATGAGAACATGGATTTTCCATGGAAAAAACACCTACCACCCAAGTTCATGGGCTGGAGATTAATAATAATATTTTGCCCGATCGGGTCTGTTAAAAATAAATTTGAAGTCCCTGTAAGGGAATGGGAGTAAACTATGACAATATTTAAAATTACGAAAAGACACATTAGCGAGTATAGCGAATTAGAGGATTATGACTTGGGACTGTTTGCTCTCAAAATATCCGATGATAAGGAATTAATGGTGTATGAGACAAAAGCAGTTGCCACTAAGGCATTGGACTATTTTAGAAAGTCCTTCCGAGGAGGATCCAAATGAAAGGCTTCTACTGGGGTAATGGGAGGGTTAGGTGCAGTTTTTGCCACACACTTGGCCACAATATTACAACGTGTAAGCTGGTGGATCAAAAAGCTAACATTGCACTTCAAAAAATATCCGCCAACCCAAGTTACATATGCAATCGCACAGAACATGAAGCGTTGTGCGAAATTAAAAGAAGAGAAGAGAGAAAGGCCAAGGCACGAAGGAAACGCAAAAAGCCACAATGCTCCTTTTGCAAAAGCTATAACCACAAAAGGCCAAACTGTCCCAGCCTCCAAGACTTCAGAGAAAAAGTTTATGCGGCCAATAAGAATTGGAAGCGCATACTCACGCAGAGAATAAATGAAACGGGCTTAGGTGTAGGATGCCTGATTCAGTTTGACCCAAGCACCGCAACAAATCTCGGATTTGATATTAATGATAACCGTATAGCGATGATTACGGACTACAGTTTAGGAAATCTAAATGTCTTTTGTGGATTAGCAGATTATAGTAGGTATCAAAGTAACGATACATTTACAATCTTATCAGGAGATAAGAGCGATCGATTAAGTGTTAAGTTCCTTGGG
>Ga0209348_1000733_pt1 | contig 16498 bp, 31 predicted proteins | sample ETNvirenome_2_30_FD_184065 | JGI IMG/M metagenome (GOLD analysis project Ga0209348, IMG submission 184065) | Marine viral communities from the Pacific Ocean - ETNP_2_30 (SPAdes) (version 2) | ecosystem: Environmental > Aquatic > Marine > Oceanic | place: Pacific Ocean | collected 2013-06-22 | reverse complement strand
ACTAGTCCGCCATGAGTTATTCTCATTCTTTCTGTTGCATTAGCACTAGATGTTGATGTTTTAAAAATTAAATCTGTATCAGACTCTGCTGTTCCTGCTCTTGAGGCTATAATTTCAGCACCTATGTAATCTGAAAATTCTCTATACCATTGTAATCCACCCCACTCGGTAGTTGTGTTTGGAACTGCTGATATTCTTATAGCGTTTGTATTTTGCTGAATAGATGTATCACCTGTTTTACTTCCTACTTGCAAAGTTGAATTATAAACATGAAGTTTTTGACTAGGTGTGTCAGTACCAATACCAATATTTTCACCACTTGTTATAGTTACAGCCGTTGCATCAGAGCTATCAGAAACTCCTGTGTCTAATAAACTTCTTGAAATTTTTGTTAGTGCCATACTAGTCTCCTAAAGTATTTTGACCATCTCTCATTTCTTGATAAGCTGTTTTGACTTCATCAGTCCATACAGCATTACAGATAGCTTGAACTTTTGCATCTTCACCAGATATGTCAGTATCTTCCCAAGTTTCATCATTTTTAACACTTGGTTCTAAAACATGTCTATGTAAAGAACGATTAAGTTCTGTGCCATCTTCTTTTATTACTGTAGCAGTTCTAACTTGTACTTGACCCATTTCAAGAACTTCAATTTTATCTGCTACTATTTCTTTTGTTATTGCCATAATTGTTACCTTTTTATTGTTTAAAATTAACTTGCTGACCTATAAATAAGTTGAATTATTAATAATATGTTTCCCGCTTCTTTACCATAAAGAACATTATTAGTTATACTATTACCAGATTGACTTCCATCTATGTAATGAAAATATGCATAATTTGTACCCGGTGCAATTATAGGTGCTGCAAATTCTGATAAATCTACTGACCCAGAGTAACTAATACTCCCACCACCATAACTAACATCACTAGTTGCAGTGTACGGTAAACCAGCTAATCTAAATTGATTAGTGTTATTTTGTGTATTACCATTAATGTAACACTCAGCAATAACTTGCCTACCAATTTTTATATAAGTTGCTCCGTAAAGATTTGTAACCGCAACTCCTGCAAATGTAGGTGTCCAAGTACCTTCTTCATAATCATCTAAGGCATTGGCTGTGGCTGTGTCACCATTAAAAGTTAAACCACCACCTGCAAGTATTCTCATTCTTTCTGTATTATTTGTTCCAAACTGCATAGCAGTATTTAGCTCGTTATACACAAAAGCTAAATCAGCTTCGCTGTAACCGCTAGAGTGTTTTCCTATAATTAGCCCAGTAGTTTCATTTTCAGTAACAAACCTTATTGCTCCATGAGCACCAGAAGCTGAACTTGTATTATTAATCTCTAATTCTGGACTAAAATTTGTAGTGCTTCCTACTACTTCTAAAGAATGTGCAGGACTTGTAGTACCTATTCCAACCTGTTCACTACTATTAATTGTAATAGCTGTAGCATTACTACCATCAATAATGCCGGGGGTACTTGATAATTCTGCAGGTATTTTAGTTGTCATTTATATCTCCTAGTAGTAAAGTCTGTCATCTACCATAGTTCTTGGGGTAGGATTAATTAAACTTGACTTCATGTGTTTTAATGATTTTTTATAATCTTCTAAAGCAAATGCAGCTTGTTGTGGACTTTCTTTAAATTGCCACACATAGTATCTAACTCTAGCTGTAATTACATTACTGTATTGTTCTGGAAAAACTATTTCGTCACCAAAAGCACTTAATGCTGTTGGTCTATTAAATGCATAAAAATGTACATTATAAACTTTGTCCGGTATCGGACTTAGCCCAAACTTTCTACTGTCTGGGGATTTAAATACATATTTAGGCTCACCATGAGCTTGAGTATTTGCATCATCTGCATTTTCTGGGTCTCTTAAAAATCTTCGCCATTCTTCAAGGTTAATGTGTTTTAACCCATTAGAAACAAACGGAGCTGACTCACCAGAAACATTAATTGTGGTAATATAAAAATCATCCCAATCAACAGATGCAAAGTCTGTAGTTAAACTAGAACTATCAGCTTTTAGTGTGTACCATCTTTGTCCAGCTACTGTCGCAACAGTTGTATTACCATAAAACGGGTCTGTTGCTCCACTTAATCCTGCGGAAAAGAATGGTAGCTGTGGTTCTTCATTTGCTACGTCAAAGATAGCTTTATTAATAGAATCTTTAACAAACTGTTGAAAACCTACAGCACTTGCAAAGTTTGTAGAAGTTAGAGGAACTTCGTTTAGTTCTCTAAGTATCTCATTGGTTAAGTCTAAATATGTAGTTGCCATTATTTATCTGTTGAACTTTTCATAGTATTGTAACCTACCATATCCATACATTTTTTTTCTTTTTCAGAAATAGAAGAATAGTATGTTACTTGTCCACCTTTGTTGTACATCATGCGACCACCGCCCATCATGTCTTTTCTTTTTTTCATTTTATAAATCATATTTTACCTATGTAAAAGGAGGAGTCCGAAGACTCCCCCATATTAGTATTAATCTACTGTGTAGAAAGCTGATACTAAAGCTTCTGGTCTAAGGACCTTCGCTCCGTATACGTGCAATCCTCTTACAATATCACCAAATGAACTAGGGTCTCTTAGTACCTCAGTTGAGATGATAGTTTGAGCAGTTGCAGTAGAAGAAATGTGACCGGCAAGAATTTTACCAGTAGCTGTACTAGCAGCAGCAACATTATTAGATTTGTACATGTCAAATCCTCTTAATTTACCACTAGATACAAGACCATTTCTTATAGAGCCTTGACCTGCGTTAAAGTCTACAGACAATAACTTAGAGCCAGATTGAGAAAGTTCATTGTAGAATGAAGGTGGTGCAACGAACCATCTTCCTTCTTCAGGAACACTTTGCTCATCTAGTAATTTAGCCATGAATGCCATTACGTCAAGTGGGTCAGTTCCAGTACCATCAGAACCTGTAAGGTCGATAGCATTAGAACCACCTTGATGCTGACCCATAGTTTGAGTAGCAGCAGAAGCATCCGCACCTAAAACGTGGTCAGGTGAAGATGTAGAAACTCCAGAGAACATAGAAGCAATTACTGCAGCATCATAAGAATCTCTTAATGCGTAAGCTGCAGAAGAAGTTGCTACTTCTTTGAAGTTAACGTGTGACATGTTTGTTTCAATATCATCTACGATGAATTTGAAAGCTTTAGCACTGTCTACTACCAAAGTTAACTCTTGGTCAGTAAGTTTAGTAGCAGTAGTGTCAGAACCCCTAGTATAGTCAGAGACTGATATTACAGGTTCTTTAATAATCCTAACTGAGTCTCCGAAAGCAGAAATTTCACCAGCATAGTCGGTGTTAGTAATAGCTTCAACTACCGAGGCTTTTCTAAAAAAGTTTAAAACCTTTTTCGAATATATTTTAGGTAGGAAAAAACTATTAGTTTGTCCACTTACGGAGTTTGCAAAGTTAGCATCAGTATCAGTTGAAGGTTCAAAAAATTGAGCCATGATAATACTCCTTTGTGTTTATAGTTTTATTTAACGATTCTGCCTTGTTGCATGGCTTCGCTGATTTCAGCTTCGTGTTTATCAAACTCATCCATACTCATTGCAGCAATCTCCTGTTCAGACCATATCTTTTCCTGTTTAGGTTCTACAGTTGTAGTTTTAGTAGATACCATATCAGCAGCAGATTTAGTCTTTTTAGAAGATGACTTTTCTTTCTTTTGAGTAACTTCGATACCTAAATCTCTTTTAAATAAATCTATTGCACGACTGGCTAAATCGGCATCATCAGCATTCTTGTATATCCAATCTTGAATAGACGATGGCTGTTCTTTTGCCCATGTATGAAAATCATCACTGTTTCTAATATCATCAAAATCAGGATGTCTTTCAACTAGCCTTTTTTCTGCTTCTCGTTGTGATATTTCTGCTTCACGTTCTTGGAGTTTACTAAGACGTTCTTCTAGAACTTTTGCCTTAGATTCACTTTGTAAGTGAGCAACAGTTTCCACAACTTCATAAACATCAGGATATTGTTGCTTAAATTGTTCAAGTTCTTCTTCGGTTTTAGGAGCTTGATAATCAGTTCTATTTTTAGTAGCTTCTTCAAGTAATTCCTGTTCCCTAGATTTAAACTCATTAAGTTTACTATCATAATGTCTTTTTAAATCATCGTAACGTTTTTTGTAGTCTGGTTTTTTGTAAGGAGTATCCTTAACAGTTTCCAAGTTTTCTACTTCTACATTATCAGGTTGTTCTGCTTCGTTGACATCATTAGATTTGAATAATTTATTCTTTTCTGATGGGTCTTCAAAGTACAACTCATCTGATGATTTAAAAGGTTTATCAGTTCCCTCGTGCCAAGATTTTTTTTGATTATAAGGATTTGGCTGTTCCTCGTTCTGAATTTCTTCAGTCATTTTCTATCTCCTACTCAGGGCTTTCTCTAACAAGGTAGCTGCGTGTGCACTTGCAGGGCTTGTCTTGTAAAGGTAGCCTTTCGGTTGTTATTATTATGATAAAGTGCCTGTAAACAGGGTAGCTTTATCTCCTAGCTTCTAACGTGTGGTCTGCCAGAAAGCATTTGCTTTTTAAGCTCGTCACCAACTAAGTCTTCTTCTTCTTGCATCGCTGCTTCAGAACCAACTGTTTCTTTGGTAACACGAATCTCCTGCCTAACTGGTTCTTGTTGAACCGGCATAACAGTATCTTCTTCTTCCATTAGACCACCATCTTGAGCCATTTGTCTTCCTTCTGCTTGAGCTTCAGCTTGTTTCATTAGCGACATTAAATTGTCAGCTCCTAAAACTTCTACAGCCTTTGCAGTAAAGACAAACTCTCCATCCGACAACCTTGCGGGTATCGAATCAGAGACTTCCGAGCCCGGTCCTTCAACTGGACCAGAGCCTGAAAATTCCATTGCAACTTCCATAACTTTGTCAAACAACATGCTAAGTTGTGGATTTGCTTGTAATTCTTGCATAAGCATTTCTTCTTCATCTTCATCTAATGCTTCATCTATTAAAAAGTCTATATAATTATCTTCCATCATTTCATCTGGAACTTGAGACTCTTCCATTTCCATTTCTTCTGTATTTTTTTCTGGCATCATATCTGCCATTTGATTTTCCATATCAGGTGTTTCTTCTCTTTGCATCATGGAATCCATCTGGTTATCCATCATCATACCACCTTCTTGTTTTTGTTCTCTCATAGATTCTTCGATAGCTTTTCCCCTAGCTTCTTCATAAGAAGATATTTCACCATCTTTGTCTAAGTCAGCTTTTTCTGGATTTACTAATTCACCATCAGCATAGTTCATACGGTTTTTATCGTTATCTAACATTCCTTTTTTCATATTAGTCCTCTAATCTACTAAGTGCTTCTTTAACCTGCTGCGGTAGGGATTCCAACCGTGCCAGAGAATGTATCCTCCCCTGCAACCGGTACATCTCCGATTCCGATGTTGCCACCGCCAGTGCCTGTAGCTCCAAGGTCTTGAGGTTCGACAGGTGTTCCGCCAAGACCTCCCATACCTGCTGGTTGTTGACCACCGGGTTGAGTTTCCTCGCCTGTGTTTTGTCCAACATTTTGCATTCCTATAATTTGTGCCATGATAGCTGCTTCCTCTGGGTCATTCAGAATTTCATCTGGGTCGAGGTCTAAGCTGTAGGCAAGTTCACTAACCAATTTAGATATTTTAACAAATGGTGCAATAGCAGGACTTTGTGCAGTTTGTAAGAACATAGTAAGTCTTTGACTTCTAACTTCTTTCTGCATCAAGCTATTAGTACCAGTTGCTTTAACTTCTAAATCACCTGCCACATTAAGACTTCCTTCAAAGAACTGCATGTTCCATTGAAAGTAAGACTCTCCTAGTGGCTTTAGTAAAAAGTCATCAAGATTCTTAACAACTGTTTTTATATTTAAACTTGCTGCTCCTAATAACATTGACATACCTGAAGCAGTCCTTGTCATACTTTGAACTCCTGTTTGTCCATGTGAATAACTTGGAATACCAGTTTGTTCATCAGCAAGTTGTCTAAACCGGTCAAACATCATCATATTTTCTGGTGCTGTGTTTGGAAACTTCAGACCATAAATAGATTGACCGGGCATACCAGCTTGTCTTCTAAAGATTTTGCCGGGATAGACTTCCATATTTTGCCCACCTACCAAAGCTGATTCATCAACATCAAATACTAATGAACCTGCTAATGCTAAATTATCAATAGCCATTCGAGCATGACCATTCATAATTTGTTGAGAATCATTCATATTCTCAGCTACTCCTATACCAAAGAAATTGTAAGGGTTTCTTTCGTAAGGAAATGCACTGTATGGTATGCGATATGGTGTAAATGGATTGATTACTGCTCGTAGTAATTTGTTACCACATACCCATGCATTTATTTGTACCTCATCTAAGTCATCAATATTATCATCAAGTTCAATACCAACTTCTCTAGCATACTCTGCATCCATAATACCCCAGTATTCAAGGACTTCAAAGTTAGCCATATAAGTTTCATCTAACTGATAATCGTCTCTTAGTTGCGATTCAAAATCTTTATCTTCGTAGTTTGGTCCGTCTTGTATACATTCTCTAATAGCATCTTGATTGAAGTAAGGCATGTTTCTTAATTGCCTTAACTGACTACGATTCATTTTGTGTCTATGTACTACATATTCACATTCTTCTATGTTTGTTGCTGCAGGGTCTGGATAAAAATCCCAACAGCTTACAAACTCAATTCTTGGTACTCTAACTTCTAAAGGGTTGTATTGTCTTTCGCCACTTTCGTCTGTATCCCACTTGTGAAGTTTTTTATTAAAATTAAATGGACCTTTAACAATTCCTGTACCTAATAGTGAAGATTCTAGTAAAGCATTTCTTATTTCTGAACCGCCATTAGATTCTTCTATTTGGTCATGGATTAATTTTTCCATTCTTCTCGCAGCTTTTTGGGCTGGAGAAACTTCAGGTGTTTGTGGGTTAGGAGTTAAGCCCTCTTGTAACATCCCTTGTTCATCTGCTTGAGTAACTATATCATCCTCAAACATACCAGTGCCTAACGTTGCTCCAGCTTTTAAAGTTTTACCATCGCCTTCATAGCCAACATCATAGATACTTTCTACTGGAGCATCTTCTAATCTATTACCAATATTATCTGGTAGATTAGATTCAATTCCCATTTGTGGGTTTTGTGTATCTAAATAAGCATTCTCTTTTTCGCCTTCAGGTATTTTAGTTTCTTCAATACCAATAGGAAATTTACCTGTACCAAAGATAACATCTACTAGTTGTCCAAAAGCAGCTAATACTTTTGTCTTAGTTATCTTAACAAAGATACGAGACTTTTCAGACTCTCTAAATTTTACTGATTTATTATATAGCCCTCTGTAGTTTTCGTAAGCTCTGAGCCATCTTCTTTCATCACCATTACGAGCTTCTTCTGATAAAGCGAATCTACTTTTAATGATACCTACTAAATTATTTTGCTGGTCTTCTTCTAAAGATAAATTTTTACCAGCTTCTCCCTCTACATCTTCATAGATATTATCAGCATTCAAAAATGTATTTTCGTTTTCTGCCATTATCAATAACCAAAATCTGAATCAGCAGGTTTAAATATATCACGTTTGTAACCTCTGAGTCTTTCTAATGGGCTTTCCATTCTTGGTCTGCTCATTATCATATACCTTAATGCATCGTATGCATGGTCAGAAGCGTGTGTATCTACATCCTCTGGATTCGTTTTTGATAACGGTATGCTTTGTAATTCTCTTATTAAGTTTTGGCAAGTATTGAATATTTGCAACTTAGGTCTACCGTTATCTTTTAATTTTAAAAATTCATGTATCTGAATCTTGCCTTGTATACGATTTTTATCGGCACGTCTTAACTTATGACCTGCTCGTAACAAAGCTTCTCCAACGGTAGGACCAGTTGTACCTGTTCTAGCCCAAGCTGCAGTATCCAATACACCATTTACTGAAAATGGGTCTACCACTTCCATATCTGTTATTATACTACCTAATTCTTCACCTGTCAAGCCTTTTTTGTATAATTCTCTATAAATTATTAAAGTTCCATCATTTATATCAATAGTTCCCCATAAACAACAACTTTCAGAGGCATAACCATAGTCAATACCTTTGGTTCTTTCCCATGATAAAGGTATTTCAAATGGTGGTATTACATGTACGGTAGGGTCAAATTCTACAAAAGCAGCACCTTCAGCGACATCCCAGTTACCTTCTAATAACTGCCTACGCTGTATTGGTGGTAATGAATTAAGCATTTGTTCGTAAATACCATCATCAGCTAAGTATGGATTATCTGCTAATTTAGCTGGAATAAATTTACGACTTAATCCATCTGTACCTAAAAAACTTTTATTAGGTTCATAAGGGTCTATGTATCTACGTTTTACCCATGTAGAGCCAACACCACCGGGGTTAGCAGTGCAACGTAAATAAGTTTTAATTTCAGGGTCAGTTGTTCTAAGTCTAGATGCCAGATAGTTCCAACTAAACTCTGTAGGTAAGTGAGTAATCTCATCAAAACCAATCCAAGAGTATGCTTGTCCTTGATAACGATAAACGTCTGCATCTCTTTCTAAGAAACCAAACTCTATCTTTGCACCACTTGGAAAGTTCCAAAGCTTTTCTACTTCTCTAAACTTAGCTCCGGGAAATGCTTGAGGATATAGTTCACGAGATTTATCAATCATTTCTCGTAGTTCTGGCATAGACCTACGTAAGATTAAGGCACGGTGAGCTTTACGGTGAGCATATCTCAATGGGTCAACCAACATTGCGTATGATTTTCCACCCCCTGCTGCACCACCGTAAAGGACATCTTTTTCGTCTGCAGCTAAGAAATCTGTTTGTGGTCCTTCGTTAGCATGAAATAGAACATTAGCATCTTCTAAATCTTTTTTAACTGTTGCAGGTAATTTGTCTAACTCATCAGTAGTAGCAACATTTTTTTCATCACCACTTAAATCTTGTAAAGTATTTTTTTGTTTTTTTAAAGACTTACGAGCATTGTTAAGTTTCTGCTCAATCTTTTTAATGTTTTTTTGTTTTCGAGAGATTGCTCGATGAGCTGCAAACTTTGCTTCATCTTTTAAAGCTGGTCTACCACTTTTTTTTCTAGGTGTACCGTCTTTTTTTAAAACAAAGTTACCTTCGTTATCTTGCAAGTAAAGATGAGGATTCTCTTCCCAGTCTTTCAATTCTTGTGCCATACTTTTTATCTATGTGTTTTTTTAATCCGGGAGTTGAAATCTTACGACCTGTTTCATACTCTAGCCAATCTACTGCAGTTTGTAAAGATACTTCTTCATTAACAATCATATTTTCTACAGTTAATAAAGCTTCTAACTCTTCTTCTATAGGTTTTAAATAGCCAGTAATTTCATCATACTCATAACCAAAAGGTATAGTTGATGTGGTTCTTTTTATATAACCATCTGGTAACATGTTCATACTATTATACTAATAACTAATAATTAAGTTGAGCAGTTTTATTTCTTACTCAGGAAGTTAGCTTAGTCAGTCCATTTCACACCACGGTAAATACCGTTAGTAGCTTTTTTAGACTTACTAGTTTTTGCATCATGCTTGATACCTCTGTAGATACCCGGTTGAGCTTTTACTTTTTCAACGTGAGTATTTTCAGGAGTTACCTTGATACCTCTGTAAGTAGCCATATCATGCCTCCAGTTTTCATAGGTTAATATTAAGTCATATTTAAATGACAGCCTATGCGTTCCTTCGGTAGATGTCGGTCTCTGTTCCCATTACTGGTACTTAGCTTACCCCTATGATAGGGAGGTTTTCCTTTCTAGCCTACTTCCGTCTCTTGCGAGATGAACGAATTATTGATTATGACAATCTAATAATTGTTGTCTAATCAATTCTTTTAGCTCCTCTTTAGAAAAAACATTTGTTTGTTCTTGTGGAGAAAGCTTCATTTGAATCCTAGTTTGTATTTATATTCAAATTTTATAATATCTTTATCTGATAAATAATTATCTTGATAAGCAGATTTTGATAAACTAAATTTATGTTTTTTAGTATCTAAATTAATACTTGTTTTATTTGGGGATGTTTCTATTGAAATATTTTTACCACCAGTATGAATACCTCCTTTAAGTTGATAATTATGTAAGCCTTGATTATTAGCAACTAAATTATCAAGTGAGCCATAAGTAGTAACTCCACCACCGTTACTATATTTTTTTCTTTTCATTTTCCTTCCTTTTTATTTTTATTAAAAATTTTATCCCAGTTATCAGCAATTTGTTCATCACTAACCATTTGACCTCGTGCTTTATTACGAGCCATGCGATTACGTTTAGCTGCTGATTTTACTCCAAAATGTCCTGCGTGTGGCATATTACCTCTGATTATGTGTTCTATGTTCTATTTTAGTTTCCCAGTTTTCTATAGCTTTACGAATACTTTCTTCAGCTAAAACACTACAATGTAGTTTGATTGCTGGTAAATCTAAAGCTGCAGCAATATCTTTATCTTTTATTTGTTTAGCTTCAGCTATGGTTTTACCTTTTAACATATCAACAAACATTGTACTCGAAGCAATCGCAGAGCCACAACCATAAGTTTTAAACTTAACATCTACTATTATATCATTGTCAAGTTTTAATTGCAACTTCATTACATCCCCACAAGCCGGAGCACCAGTCATACCAGTAGCAACGTTAGGGTCATTAGGGTCAAACCTACCAACAGCATGTTTCTGTGGATTATTCAACACACTTTCAAATCTATCAACTACTTCTTGTGAGTATGCCATTTAATCTTCAGTTAATATATTATTTATAAGCTGTATTTCTCTTTCTGTCAATTTTACCATTTTACCTTGTCAGCCCAATATGCTGCTGACATCTTTCCTCGTTTAATGTTTTTAGCATGACGAGCTTTAAAAGATTTACGTTTAGCTTTCATTTTGGCAGACTCACCGGGTTTAGGTTTACCTGCTGTCTTAGCTCCTTTCTGTCCAAACCTAATAGTTTTTATTTTATCACCTTCTTTAGCGACAACTATATGCGACTTCTTAGGATGGTTAGGAGTTCTTTTAGGTTTATTATAACCTGAAACTCCAGCACGTTCAAGTCTTGAATCTTTTTTCTTGGTCATGCTTTTTTCTTTTTCTTTTTAGTTTTTCGATGCAAACCATGCTGTGCATGTTGTTTACCCTTAGCAGTGGCTTCTCGTTTCTTTTTATTAGCTGCTGCTAACTTACGTCTACCTGCAGGGGTAGATTTAAGTTTTTTAATTTTAGCTTCCGGTGCATATACTTCTCCAGTCTCCGAGGATTTTTTACCACTCGGAGTTCGCCATTTCTGTTTAGTCCACTTACGTAAACTACGTTGACTTTTTTTAAGTGCCATTATTTATCTTTATCACTATATAAGTTATTAAATGTTTCATCTGGATTCATATAGCTTTCATGTCCTTCTGCAGAGTGTAACCACTGTGAAGGTATGAAGTCTGGTGGACCATCACCGGTTGCCCATAAAGCAGGGTTAGTAACTCTAACTCTGTTATTAGGCAAAGCTATAATATTTCCTTTCCAAGGACAATCTTCAGTAATGTATAACACATGAGATTGTTTATGTTGAGCTGGGTCATCAGCAATACTATTATCAGTATAGTCAACAGTAAACAAATATCTGGAAGTATAGAAATCACTACCGATTTTTGCTATCCAAGGTGAAGAACTGGTTCTATCTAGAGTAACAACTGAATGTGTTCTAGATTCGCAATCCCACGGTTGTGCCAAATGGTTTTCCATTGGCTCTGCCCATTCATCCATAGGTATATCAGCAACTAATGCTTGTATAGGCATTCTTGCCCACATAGCACCGCCATGTATGTTGCCCTCTTTCCAGTCATCTCTATCCATCTCGTTGCCAGTAAAAACAACTTGAAAACTTAGAGACCTATCTGGAATTGTATTTACCGCTATTGCTAGAGCATGTAAATATTCGCCATGGTATTTTAGATGATTATGGGTAAATTCCCTTCTTACCCAACACGGGAAGTGAGGGATATTACTCATCAAGTATGACATGTAATATTACTTTTTACCGCCTCTTGCGTAGCTTTTCCTTCCTTTAGCTCCGCCTCTTGCCATACTCTTCCTTTTTTTCATCCCGCCTTTAGCCATGGTTTTTCTTTTTTTAACACCGCCTCTAGCCATACTTTTTCTTTTCTTTGTACCGCCTTTAGCCATGCTTTTCCTTTTTTTATGTGTAGGTGTATGTGGCATTTTGCACTCCTATATTAATGGTTAAAATTAAGTCTTGCGACCATGTTTTTTCCTAATAGCTGTTTTACCAGCTTTAGCAATTCTTGCTTGTTCGTGTTTACCTGCTACTTTAGCACGTTGTTCTAACACTGTCAAAATCTGTATCTTACGAGCAAAAGGTTTTTTAATTCTTTTTACTTTGGCTACGGTTGCTCGGGCATCAGCCGGAGTCTTGTATTTTATACTAACAGTATCTTTAGGATTCTCGTCAGTATATAAACGTCTCCCAGAACCTTTTGGTTTCTTACCTGTACCTTTCTTTGGGTCAGCCATTTTTTCTAGGTCCGTTGCCTTTATTATTACCTGAATCATATTCAGTTAAAGCTTTGTAATATTCTTTAACTTTTACATTTACTTTGTACCAAAAAATATTCATACCTCTAGGATTTGAATGTTCACCTATCATTGCAACAATACAAAAAGCTACAGTTGTAAATAAAATAAAATCCAACATAAAACATAATTATTTATAACCGCCACCTGCTGCTTTGTATTGTTTAGCTAACATCTGAGCTTTTCTGGCACTCCACTGTCCGGGTCTACCACCTTTACTACCGGCTTTGATTTTATTAAACAATCTTTTACGCATGGTAGGCTTAGTATAATTACCAGCTTTATTTACGGTGCTTTTCTTTTTCGTTGTAGTTTTCTTCTTCGGCATAATCAACCTTAAACATTAAATTATTAACTATATAGTAACTTATACAAAACGCAGTCACAAAGGCAACAAAAAATTCAATCAATGTAACACCTTTTCTTTATTATAACCTTCTGGCTCTAAGTAGTGCATTAGTCCATCTTCAGTTACGATTTCAACAAACTCGCCTAATAATGTTAGACCATTTACTTCGGCAGCTTCTTCAGCCTCTTGTAAAGTTTCTGCAACTATATTAGGTCCAGCATACTTTTTACCGTGCTGTTCCATTTCAGTCAGATATATCTTCATACTCATCACTCTCGATTATTACGTTTTCTTTTTGCGGTAGTATAAAAATACCGCCTTGTACATTGTGGTCAACCTGCACCCTGTCAGTCTTACTAACACCTACTCTGTCTAGAATAGTTTGGGCTGCAGCAAGTTTTTGACTAGCTTGAGGTACAGGTCTATCAGAATCAATCATTTCGATTAACTTAAAAGCAGCCTTTGGTGCAGACTTGGCAAGTACATCCGAGGCTAAATCAACTACTTCATTTTTAAGTGATTTGATAACTTGATAGTGATTGCCTGAGTATCCTGCTAGTTCTGCAGCCTTTTTAAAGTCACCTTTAGTTTCGACTAGATTGTCTAAAAAACTTTGTTGTTTCTCAGTTAAATTCTTCTTACGAGTTTCTGATAAGTATGTCATACTATAATATTATAGAGACACTTTGCAACTTTGTCAAGTTATTTTCAAATAAACATAAAAGGTCTTGACAAACGTTGAAAAAAAGTGTACAATATACTTGTATGCCACCCCGGTGCATACCTATAGAATAACACTATAGCTTATAGAGCTTTTAAAACCTTGTACAACGTACAGGGTTTTTTATTATATAATTAGTGTTGGATTTATTATAAAACTTTATAAAGTTTAGGGCAACTGGTTAATACCTAAACTAGGTTGAAATGTATGAGTTTTATATATATACCCGGCTACCCCCCATGTGTATCCTGCCCTGCCCTCTAGCATACTTCACAAACTTTGTAAAGTTTTGCAAACCTTTTGGAATAAGCTTATAACCCTAACACAAAGCTTTTGTAAAGTCAAGAAAAACTTTTCAAACTTCTCAAACTTTATAAAGTTATAAAACTTTTCTGTGCCGATTAAAAAAAACTGTACAAACTTTATAAAGTGTGTTAGCTGGTTAATGCAATCTTACCACGTTGTAAAGTTTATAAAGTTTATTATCGTATCTACACTTCACAAAGTTTTTTAAAAAAATACTTGACAAACTTTAAAAGTCTTTGCTAAAGTTACAACATCAATTGAGCAATTAAGCCGATTGAGTAACGCACCAAAATGGTGCAAGGAGTTAAACATGAAAACAATAGAAATAAACAAAGGTTGGGGAACTGGACATTTAGCGGACTACCAACAAGTTGATGTAAAGGAATACCAAAAAATCTGGAGAGATAATATCCAAACTTCAAGATTGGTATTCTTAATAGAAGGAGAAGAAAACAGAAAAATTGCTCAAGAAAAAGCAGACAAGATTAAATCTTTAATAGATGAAATTTCAGAAATGGCTTTTGAAGATGCATACCAAAGAGAATCAAAGGGGGGTAAATAATGGATACTTTAACAAGCACTTTGTCAGATTTAGATTTATTTGATGGCTTAGATTCAGAAGATATAACAATCAGATAAACTAACCAAAAGAAAAGCCCTCAATTCAAAAGATTGGGGGTTTTTTTATGCCTTTTAGTTATATACCTTTTAAAGCTAAATACAGCCATTCTAAGAGCCAAAAAGGTTTTTATAGGGTTTAGTATCAAAAAAACTTTTTCAAGGTTTCTACGAAAGTCAAGACTTTAAAACTTTTAGTTATAAGTATATAACTACAAAGTACTTTACAAAGTTTAAAAATTATGTAATAGTACACAATATAAATTAATGAGGTTTAACAATGATTAAAAAGTTAACACTGAAAGAAAAAAAGAGATTGAAAAAGAAACATTCAGAACTGAATTTTAAAATCTCTAATAAAGAAGCTATCAAAATTATTAAACTTAAATCTTCAAAAGATGATTTCTTTAATAACTTTGATACGCATAAGAGAAACGCTAACCCTTTGACATATTGGTTGTCAGTAGAGGAAAGCAAGGAACTTAATAAACTTGCTAATCTTTGGGGTTAAGTCTTATAACTTTTAGTAATAACATTATAACTATAAAGTATTGGACAGATTGAAAAAAGTTTAGTATAGTACACTAATAAATAACAGCGAAAAAAACCAACGTGTTCGAAGCTGTTAAAAACAAAAGAGGTAAATTATGACTAAAGAAATAAAATTACCTAACTTTCACGAAACAATTAACGTGGATAAGGTAAATGATTTCTCACTTAGAGAGTTAAAGGCATTAGATAGATTGCTAGATGGCAAAGCTACTAAACAAGATTATAAAATTTTAAGGGGTAAATGATGACAAAACTACATCATCTAAAATATAAAGAAAACTATAAGAATTATATTCTTGAATGTATAGATTCAGAAGATGACTTGATTGGTAAGACTTTATCAAGAACAGAAAAAATAAAATATTTATTTGATAGATTCTATAATGAATATGGTTGGCTAGTAAAAAGAAAAGGAAAATTTGAAGCTATGCAAGAGTGGCTGAGTGGTTTAGCAATTAATATTCCTTGCTACGATTCGGACATAATACAACTGGCAAAAGATATGGGTTCAGTTGATAAAGATTTGACAGAGAGGCAAGAGGATAAGATTAGAGAAACTTATTTTGGCTTCATGGCTCGAATGGTTTTATTACTAGAAAATGAAATAACAGAGGTGTAACATGGAATATAATTACGAGGTTATTTACGAAGGAAAAACTGTTTATAAAAGTTTATCTTATGATGATGCTTATTATAAAATTTTAGACTTACAAGGCAATTCGGTTTCTTATGCTTTGAAATGGGGTGGCTATTCAATCAAAGAAACACAAAAGGAAAAAGCATGAAAAAGATAATAGACAGTTTTAAAATCTTCATAGAAGATATAAAAATTATGACTAGCCAAAGTTGGATGGACTGGTTTAATTGGTATGTATTAAAACCATTTACGCTATTGTTCCTATTAATTTTGGTGTTGGTTATATAACTAAAAGTTATATGCTTATACTATGAAGTTATGATTTATATACTTTTAAATTCATTGCTGTATAAAGGTATATATATAACTTTTAAACAAGAGGTGTAATATGTATGTAGGTTATGACTTTAATGGAATTGTTCGAGTGTGGGGAACTACTGAAAAAGAATGTGAACTAGCACGAGAAGAATATTTAAATAACAAATCTAAGTTGTGGGTTTATAAAAATGGGAAACCATTACCACACTTAGCAATAAAAAAAGTGAGGTAAAATATGTTAAATATAAAAACATTTGAGGGTAATAATTTTCTAGGCACTAAGTATGTGCATGTTAAATTGTTAGGTTTTAAATTTAGAGTTGGGTTTCATG
>Ga0209348_1000732_pt1 | contig 16507 bp, 28 predicted proteins | sample ETNvirenome_2_30_FD_184065 | JGI IMG/M metagenome (GOLD analysis project Ga0209348, IMG submission 184065) | Marine viral communities from the Pacific Ocean - ETNP_2_30 (SPAdes) (version 2) | ecosystem: Environmental > Aquatic > Marine > Oceanic | place: Pacific Ocean | collected 2013-06-22 | reverse complement strand
AACGACGACGAGCCGCTGGCGCCGGGTGAGTTCAGGGACATCGATGCACCGGGTGGGGATTTGCGGAATGCTTTGATTCCACTGCCGTACAAAGAGCCGTCGAGCACACTCGCGTCACTGCTTGGTGTGATCGTGGATTCGGGCCGCAGGTTTGCACAGGTTGCAGATGCAAAGATCGCAGACGCAAACTCACAGGCCCCGGTTGGCACGACGGTGGCTCTGATCGAGCAAGGCTCGAAGATTATCTCGTCGATTCACAAGCGGCTGCACTACGGACAGAAGCAAGAGTTCCGGCTGCTATCAGAAATCTTTGCCGACAACCCGACACCCTATCCATACTTTGTTGGTCAGAACGTGCCTGCCGAAGTTATGCAGCAGGACTTTGATGGTCGTGTAGACATCCTGCCAGTGTCAGACCCGTCGATCTTTTCGATGGCACAGCGCCTGTCGTTGGCGCAGACACAGATGCAGTTGGCACAGCAGGCGCCGCAGTTGCACAATCAGTATGAGGCATACCGCCGGATGTACGATGCGATGGACATCAAGAACATCGATGCGATCTTGCCGCCGCCGCAACCACCGCAACCGATTGACCCGGCCACAGAGAATGCAAACGCTGTGAAGGGTATGCCGTTGCAGGTATTCCCAGATCAGGATCACGAGGCGCATATTGTGGCGCACACCATGTTCTTGTCTTCGCAAGTTGGCACGGCTAACCCGCAGGCGTTTGTATTGTTATTGTCTCATGTGCAGGAACACATTGGTGCGCTGGCTCGGGATCAGGTCATGGCGTTCTTCCAAGAAGCTGCACAGCAGGCGATGCAAGCAGGAGAGCCTGTGCCGCAGATCGCGCCGGATCTTGTTGAGTCTACGGTTGCACAGCAGGTCAGCGAGATTATGCGTGATATCATGCCTGCGCTACAGGCTAACCAGCAGCAGGATCCGTTGATTGGTATCCGCGAGAAAGAGCTTGAGAACTCGCAGATGGAAATCCAGCGCAAGGTCATGAATGATCAGATGGACTTCCAGATGGACCGTGAGAAGTTGCAGCAGTCTTACGAGTTAGCGCAGCAGCGGCAGAAGTTGCAGGCTGACATTGCAGAAGCACGTAACGACGTGAATATCTACAGAATCAATACGCAGGCAGCATTGTCGAGGAATAGATGATACAGGCACTGATTGGTCCGGTCAGCGGACTCGTTTCTTCTTGGATGGACTCGAAGACCGAGGAGCAACGGGGCAAGACAGCCATTGCCAAAGCCAAGGCAGAGGCGGAAGCTGCCGTGATGGTGTCAGCAGCCACGTCCACTGCGGAGTGGGAGAAGCTGATGGCAAAGGGCAGTCAGAACTCCTGGAAAGATGAGTGGCTTACCATTTTGTTCAGCATCCCGCTTATACTGGCTTTTTGTGGTGACTGGGGCAGGCAGATTGTAGCCGAGGGCTTTGCGGCTTTGGAGGCCATGCCTGAATACTATCAGTATACCTTGGGAGTCATTGTGAGTGCTTCCTTCGCCGTCCGGTCGGCGACCAAGTTTTTTGGCAAGAAGTGAGATGAGCGGTGGCCGAAGTGACGATGGAAAGATTCCTGCGGTGGAAGATACTACCCCGCTTGATGATGATTATGATGTCAATATCCGCTTGGCGGGTAGTGGAGTGGTTTATGACATTGCCCGACCCTACACCAGCGCAGGCGGGACTTGTAAGCGTTGTGACTGGAGCTATGACCGGTGCGTTTGCGGTGTGGCTGGGTCACGAAAAAGAAAAGGCTAGTTAAATGGCACGTCCGCGCATCAAGCAGTTTGCTGACGATCTGAAGATCGATTATGGTAAAGCCAAGGGTCTTGTCGAAGAAGGTCGCCGCCGCAAGGATGGTGGCTCTCAGGTGTTGGAGAAGAACATGAACAAGATGCAGAAAAAGGTAACCAAGGTTGCCAAGGGGCTGAAGAAAGCCTCCAAGACTCATGCCAAGCAGGCCGAGACGTTAGATTCTGTTGAGTTTCAGGCAGGCGGCACCTTGAGGGACGCCCTTGAGAAGTTGAATCGAAGAGAAAAAGACATAGCAAAGATGGCCGATATCGCGACGAAGGATACGGAAATCGATGTGAACGTGGACAAAGGTCCGAAAGATGCGAACTTTCTTTCTTATGACACGGTAAAACCCAAAAGGCCCAAAAAGAAAAAGTCCAAGCATGGACGCAAAAAGGCGATGGGTGGTGCTACAGATGTAGGTGCGGCGCCACAAGCTCGTGGTGCGGGTGCTGCGGTTAGAGGCACCAAGTTTTCGGGAGTGTATTAAGATGCCACCAGAGTTTGTTCCTACAACTCGCGGACAACAGGAGCGCATGGAGGCGCAGCTTGGTGGTCGTCGCGGTAGCACCGTTCAAGATACGTACGACCGTTCAGCGGACACATCCACTCGTGCAACTCGCGGCGCAAGTGGACCTATGGGCGGATTTGGTCCACCCGTTGATTTTGACTCCGGCTCTGGTGAAAAAGCAGGAACTCTATCGCAGCAGGAGTTCATGAATGTAACTGGTCGTACTGAAACGAATCCGTACGGCAACGAAGGATTTTTCAGCCGCGTCTTTGGCATTGATCCCAGCAAGATTAATTACGCTGCAAACACCCCCGGCGGCATTGCTACGCTGAACAAAGTCAATGCGCTGGCCTATGATCAGTATTTGAACCCACGAGATGCACGAGGCAACATTCGCGGTTTTCTGCGCGAGGGGTCGCCTACTCGTTTTGGCACGGTTACTTACGATCCAACACTAGAAAGAGACCTTGGAATCATGGGCGCTCTTCCGCTAGTTGGGCCGCTTATGCAACGTGCTAATCGCCGCTCCGCGTTGAATATTTCTTCGTACGACAATCCACTGTTTTCCGAGATGGGCGATATTGGTTTTGAACTCGGCGAGTTTCCTGAAGGTTCTGTGGCGGCGGCACCTGTTGCACAGGCAGCCCCGACAGGCGCTGTCTCTGATGTTTTTGAACCATTCACGACTGACCCCGATGTTCGTAACCCAGAAAGTTATTTCGCCGACATAAACACTCGTCCGCAGGAAACACCTGTGACCCCCGGTTTTATCAGACCAGACGATGCGACAATGCCTAGTGTGGCCGATGTTCTCGCAGCGCAGCCGATGGTGACTACGCCTTCCGTTGTTTCAGAGAACAGAGTTGTTCAGACACGTAAAGGACAAATTCCTGAGTATAATCCGAATCCTGCACCATCTGCACCTGTTGTCAGAGAGTCGATACTTGGTCCAGCGACGGATAGGCTTCGGCAGAATATTGATGAGTTCGAAGATACAAGACGGCGCATGGAGTTTTTTCAGGACGCATATGAGGAGCTTTACCCAGACCCGGATTCGGTATCGACGGCCCTTCCTTCGACAGGTGATCCAATCGATTTGATTAGCAGGATTCCCCCTCGTCCCATGATGATGCCAACATCAAGGCCGTCGCGTGGGCCAACCGCAGCCGAACTGGGTTTCGGCGCACAACTTGAAGCAGATCTTGCACGACGGAAAGCAAGACGATAATGGACGTTGTAGATTTTGTTCACGCTTATCGAAAAGCCTTGAACAATCGTATGGATGAGATTACACGTGTTCTATCAACCGGTGGAGCCAAAGATATAGAGGCTTACCGCTCAATGTGTGGCGAGGTACAGGGGATTAGCCAGGCATTGTATGAGTTTGACGCCCTGCTAAAGAAAGCAAACTATGACGACGCTTCTAGTACCTGATCACGTCCTCCGGCAACAGCAAGCCAAGAAAAAAGCTGAAGAAGAAGCCTCCAAGAAACCAGCGACAGAGCGAGTCCCGCAGCCCACCGGCTGGCGGATTCTTGTTATGCCTTATCAGGGCAAGTCGCAGACGGAAGGTGGCGTGTACGTACCTGATCAAGCCAAAGACCGAGAGGCACGGGCCACTGTGGTGGCGTATGTGGTCAAGCTCGGACCTCTTGCTTATCAAGATCCGGACAAGTTTGGACCGGGTTCTGAGCCGTGGTGCAAAGAGGGTGACTGGGTTTGTATCGGTCGCTACGCAGGGTCACGTTTTCAGATCGAAGGCGGAGAAGTCCGCATAATCAATGACGATGAAGTCATTGCAACAATCGTCAATCCAGACGATATCAAGACATACGGAGCATAGTATGCAAAACAACGTCGCCGAAAAGGAAGAGACGCAAGAAGTAGAGGTTGTCGAGACCGAGGTACCTGAAAATGTTTCACGTGAAACATCCGAAGAGCAGGTAGAGACGGCCCCCGAAGAGCAAGAGCAGGCAAAATCTGACGATGATGAGTTAGAACAATACTCAGAGTCTGTAAAACGGCGTATTTCAAAGATCACGAGCAAGTATCGTGAGGAAGAACGTCAAAGACAGGCTGCTATTGAGTACGCCGAGGCGGTAAAAAAGCAGAATGAAGAGCTTCGCGCACGTCTGGACAAGGTAGATCAGGCGTATGTCGGTGAATTTGGCAGCAGACTTGAGTCTGACGCCGCCGCAGCCAAGGAAGCGTACAAAAAAGCATACGATGAAGGCGATGCAGACGCCATGTTTGCAGCGCAAGAGCGGATTAGTCAGATCGCGCTTGATAAAGCGCGGCATCAAGAGGCAAATCGGCGCGCAGAAGAGCGAAAAGCTCGTCCAGCGCCGGATCAGGAGCCGGTTCAACAGCCAACACAGCAGTCTGCACCCCCTCCAGACCCTAAAGCCGAGGCTTGGGCGGAGAAAAACGAGTGGTTTGGCAACGATCAGGCCATGACATACGCAGCTTTTGGCTTTCATAGACAACTTGTGGAAGAGGATGGGTTTGACCCGACCTCTGATGACTACTATAGTGAGTTAGATAAGAGAGTTCGTGATGCGTTTCCGCAGAAGTTTGCAGGGACAAAGCGCGATACTGGACCCAGAGTCGCTTCTGCTGAGTCCACGGCGTCAAAAGCGCCGGCTAACAAGGGGCGCAGGACGGTCAAACTGACACCTTCGCAGATTGCGATTGCGAAACGGTTGAATGTTCCGCTTGAAGAATATGCGAAGTACGTGAAGGAGTAAGACATGGCCGATAGAAAGCCACGCGAAGCTACAAGTCGCGCAAAGACCCAAAGGCGTAAGCCTTGGGCACCCCCATCAAAGCTGGAAGCTCCCGAGGCTCCGGCTGGGTTTCAGCATCGTTGGGTCAGAACTGCTCTTCGGGGCGAAGACGACAAGACGAACGTGCACGCCAAGATGCGTGAGGGCTGGGAGCCGGTCAGAGCGGATGAATATCCTGATCTTGCGGAGAACTATCCGGTCATTGAAGAGGGAAAGAATGCAGGTGTTATCGGTGTCGGCGGTTTGATGTTGTGCCGGATACCTGAAGAAACGGTCGAGGAAAGAACTGATTACTACCGGGAACAGACCCGCAACCAAATGAAAGCCGTTGATGAAAACCTTATGAGGGAACAGCATCCCTCGATGCCTATACATAGCGATAGGCAAAGTCGTGTAACTTTCGGGGGCAAACCCTCCGAGTAACTTGTGAGGTAGGCAAATGGCTAACACTAATGTTGGCTTCGGCATGAAGCCGATCAATACCGCAGGTAGCACCCCAGCTACCCAAGGTTTTAATGCATATCGCATAAAGTCAGATGCAAGCGCGATTTTTCAAGGTTCTCCGGTTATCGCAACTAACGACGGCACAGTCGCCGTCTCCAGTTCTGCTTCCGGTGACACTTTGAAATTCGTTGGTGTATTTGCTGGCTGCGAGTATGTAGACGCAACCACCGGTAAGAAAAAGTTTTCGAACACTTGGCCCGGATCGGGAAGTGCAGACACAAATTTCGACATCATTGCGAATGTGTATGACAATCCGATGCAGCGGTTCATCATCTGTTCGGACGCTAGTCTTACCAACAAAGCTGGTGCAATCGCCACCATCTTCGAGGGCGCAGAGTTCTCGGCTGAGTCCAGCAAGGGCGCAGCAGATGGCGACACAACCACCGGTATTTCGACAGCACAGCTTGATGTATCAACTGTAGATGCTTCCGATCTTTCGCATCCGCTAAAGATTGTTGGTTTCTTGGATGATCCAGATAATGCTGACTTCACTGCTGCCGGTATTCCGCTGATTGTGATGTTTAACAACCATGCGCTTCTGGCCGGTTCGGCTGAAGCGACTGTATCATAAGGGGATTGAGTCATGGCTATTAGTCGCGCACAACTCGCGAAAGAGCTTGAGCCAGGTCTTAACGCTCTTTTCGGTATGGAATACAATCGCTACGAAGGTCAGCATGCAGAGATCTATGACACAGAGGCATCAGATCGAGCCTTTGAGGAAGAGGTCATGTTGTCAGGTTTCGGCGCCGCTCCTGTTAAGCAGGAAGGTTCCGGTATCACATTCGACGATGCTCAAGAGGCGTATACCGCAAGGTATAACCACGAGACCATCGCGATGGGATTCTCTATCACCGAAGAAGCGGTGGAAGACAACCTGTACGACCGTCTAGCATCCCGCTATACTCGTGCACTTGCACGTTCTATGGCACACACCAAGCAAGTTAAGGCCGCTTCGGTCCTTAACAATGCGTTTACGGCAGGCGCTTCTGCTGGTGGTGATGGCAAGGCACTTTGTGCTACTGACCACCCACTGACCAGTGGCGGCACGTTTGCTAACGAGCCTTCGACAGCAGCCGATCTGAACGAAACTTCCTTGGAAGATTTCTTGATCAGCATCGCAGGATTCGTTGACGAGCGAGGCATGATCATTGCTCTTCGTGGCATGAAGCTCATCATTCCGCGTCAGCTTCAGTTCATTGCCGAGCGCCTGTTGGTATCGAACCTTCGTGTCGGTAGCGCCGATAACGATATCAACGCGGTCAAGAGCATGGGCATGCTGCCGGAGGGTTATGTGGTCAATGACTTCCTAACCGATACGGATGCGTTCTTCATCAAGACGGACGCCCCGAACGGCTTCAAGCACTTCGAAAGGCTTGCTCTGGCAACCAACATGGACCCGGACTTCGACACCGGTAACATGCGGTTCAAGGCTCGTGAGCGTTACTCGTTTGGCTTCTCCGATCCACGTTGTGTATTCGGTTCGCCAGGAGCGTAAGGTTCCTCCCAACCAAACTCGCAACAGGTTTGGTTACTCAGGGGCTGCATTTGCAGCCCCTGTTTTTTTGGGCTACAATCATGTCGTCCCTGACAGCAAAAGCTGACACTAGCCAAGACAGGAGTACAAAATGGCTAATACAACTTTTTCGGGTCCAGTCCGTTCAAAGGGTGGATTCAACGTAATCAATGAAAGCAGCACCACTGGTGCAATCACAGAAACTGGTTTTTCTGTTAATTCAACTGGGCAGCTTGTTTCTATGGGAACAAGGAAGATTCAGTCTTTTGCTGGGTCTCTTGCCGCCACTGACGCCGCCAGCACAGCGTATGCAGATGGTGATGTGCTCGTAGAACTGGGCACATTAAATACCGATGCTCCTGACGGCCTTGTAACTCCCACAAAGTTCTTCATCCACAGAGCCTTGATCGGAATTACAACGGCAGCAGGTCAGACGTTGGCTGGAAGTCTTCAGCTAAGTGCAACTAGCGGTACGGCCACGAATGCGGCGGTATCTTCAGGCACGGAGATTGTTGGTGCTGGCGTTACGTCTTTCAATGAGCAGTTGAGCGCGACTCAGTCGATTACCGAAATCGACATCAACTTCAACGATTCAGCCGGGAACTATCACATCTTCGTTCCTAACGTGACTGCGGCTATCGCAAGCACGCATCTTTATGCTGCTGCGACCACCGCTGTTAACGCTGACGTGACTGCTGGAAGGTTTACTGTTGAGCTAGAATACTCCGTATTCTAAGGGAGGTTTAGATGGCTAGCTCTATCATTGCTAAAACGGCGACCTCGACAGGTTCGTTGATTGGCGGCAGGAATCGGCTTAAGTCGTTTGTCATCAGAAGTGCAAGCAGTGGAAGTCCCGCTGCTGTGTTCAGGAGTGGCGGTGGATCCGGCACGACTCTGCTGACCATGACTTTTGTGGCAGGAGATGACACTCAGATCACCATTCCAGATCACGGGATAATCTTCGAAGACGGCTGTCATGTGACACTGACAAATGTTGATTCGATAACTGCATTTTTTGGGTAGCGTCATGGCACGTAAACCCAGCAAGATGCCGCCTAGAAACAAGAAAAATTTCCGCCCCACAAAAGCTGGGGCGGGAATGACTAAGGCTGGCGTGGCTGCATATCGTAGAGCTAACCCAGGATCTAAACTTAAAACCGCAGTTACGGGCAAGGTGAAGCCTGGAAGTAAGGCCGCAAAAAGACGCAAGTCTTTCTGCGCTCGTTCTGCTGGGCAAATGAAAAAGTTCCCGAAAGCTGCGAAGAATCCGAACAGCCGACTGCGTCAGGCACGGCGGAGATGGAAATGCTAGATGAAAAAACCGTGGTTAAAACCCTTGTTGTTGGTCTTAGCGGGGTGGCTCTTTCTCTTGTGGTTTGGATCCTTACAACCCTCATAGAGGTTGATAAGCGCACGGCTGTGATCGCAGCGAAGGTTGATTCTAACAACGCCATGCTGACGCCGTTATGGGAAGATTTTATCAGGAGGAAAGGTGATGGCAATCTCGCGCGGATCGATGCGGAAACAAATATCCACTCCTCCGCAGAAACGGAAATGGAGCAAGTCTCGCAAATCAAAAGTGAACTGCAAGCGCCCTCGTGGTTTCAGCGAGAGAGCACATTGCGCTGGTAGGAGAAAGAAACGTGGCAAAGCGTAAGGATCCAAAAGTTGGCACAGGCAAAAAACCAAAAGGATCAGGACGTAGACTCTATACTGATGAAAACCCTAGAGACACAGTTAGAATTAAATTTGCTACTCCAGCAGATGCTAGAGCGACAGTCGCAAAAGTTAGAAAAATTAAGAAACCTTTTGCAAGGAAGATACAAATCTTAACAGTCGGAGAGCAGAGGGCAAAGGTTATGGGCAAGACAGAGGTCGCAAGAATATTCCGTCAAGGCAAGGACAGTATCCGGAAAGCGAGGAAAGATGCCTAAAGATGCATGCTATCACAAAGTTAAAGCGCGATATCGCGTTTTCCCGTCGGCGTACGCAAGCGGCGCCATCGCGAAATGTAGGAAAGTCGGTGCAGCCAACTACGGAACTGGCGGAAAGAAAAAGAAGAAAAGCAAACGAGCAGACGGTGGACTCGAAATCACTGTCACACGATCAAAGAGACCTTTTCGAGGAAAGGCACAAAACGGAACTGCGGTTGCCAGAGGTTGTGGCGCGGTCATGAACGGCAGGCGCAAACGAACCAAAGGTGCAGTAACACAAGATCGTTGATCCATGCGTTTCTTTTAATGGTTTATGTTGGAGCAGGTGAGGACAAGCGTCTCGTTAGTGGTGATATGTATTTTCGCGACCTTAATGAGTGCGTGTACTTCGCTCAACAACTGCACAAACAAGGGAACACAATCACCGCCTATTGTTTGCCTAAACTGGTAGACGAAAACACAAGAGTGTACTGATGGATCCAATATCTGCAATGGCGACAGCTTCAGCGGCTTTTAGCGCCCTGAAAAAAGGCTTTGCCATCGGCAGAGATATTGAATCTATGGCAAGCGACTTGTCGAGATGGATGGGTGCGCTTTCCGATCTAGATCAGGCTGAAAAAGAAGCCAAGAACCCTCCCATATTTAAGAAGCTGTTTGGTGGTCAAAGCGTTGAGCAAGAGGCCGTGCTTGCGTTTGCCAACAAGCAAAAAGCGCAACAGCAAAGGTACGAGCTACAGCAGTGGATTAGTCTTACGTTAGGAAAGTCCAAGTGGGACGAGTTGGTCAGGATGGAAGGCCAAATCCGCAAACGTAGGCAGGAAACGCTTTACAGACAGAGAGAACGCAGGAGAAAGTTCGTAGAGATTGTTGCATGGACCATAATGATAGGAGCAGGCATAGCCGTTCTTACAGCCTTCGTTTTGCTTCTCAAATCTCACAGTGCGTCCGCAGAACAGATGACAACTTGTCGGAAAGTTAAATGCGAACGATTAGACAAAGAGCAATTAGTTTGCATCTATAAAGGACAGAACAACACTATTGAATCTCAGTTCTTCAAAAACTCGGAATATATTCCAAACGAGTATCAGTGCAAGTATGATCCTAAAGCACGAAAAGAGATGACCATTCAAGAGACTCTCAAAGAGATACGAAAGTCGAGGCAGTAAATGGCAGTCAGGAAAACAAAAAGTGGTCTTGCGCTTAAAAGATGGTTCAAAGAAAAGTGGACGGACCAGAGGACTGGTAAGCCGTGTGGGCGTCGCAAAGGTGAAAAACGGGGTACTCCATATTGTCGCCCCACGAAAAGGATTTCGTCTAAAACCCCCAAAACAGCATCAGAGATGACTGCCAAGGAAAAGCGCAGTAGAATTCGTCAGAAGGCTAAGATCGGCCAACCGGCTGGTAAGCCGCGTCGTGTAAAAGCATTGAGAAGGAAGAAAAAGTAATGGCTCTAAAAGATATACCCCCCGACAACAAAGGGTTGCCCAAGCTACCCACAGCCGTCCGCAATAAGATGGGGTTCAAAAAAAGTGGTGGCACGGTTCGCATGAAGAAAGGCGGCATGATGTGTTCGCCTCGTAAAGAAATGGCTGGTGCTGGGCAGATGCCCACCAGAAATCGCTAAAGGAGATTTATCATGGCGATGAAGAAAAAGAAAAAAGGTATGGCTCGTGGCGGGGCCATGAAGAAAAAAGGCATGAAGCGCGGCGGAGTCGCTAAAAAGAAAATGGGCGGTGCCATGAAGAAAAAAGGCATGAAGCGCGGTGGCGTTGCCAAGCGTAAGATGGGCGGCGCTATGAAGAAAAAAGGTTACGCTCGTGGTGGTGCCATGAAGAAAAAGGGTATGGCCCGTGGTGGCGTCAGAAAGATGCGTCGTGGCGGAGCAAGCAGGAGCAGGTAAAACGTGGCATTTCTTCAGAGTAACATCCCGCACTTCAAGTGCTGGGTGCGAAGGGAATATACCTGCAATCACGATGACCACCACGGGGAATTCCTTCATGCGATGGCGATAGCCGTCACGACGATGCCGAATCGTTGTTTAAGTTTTCAAACAATCTTCACCGGGTGTGAGGTGGACGACACCGGTGAAGACAACGTCCACGGAGGCGCAATGTGGGCAAGGATGCCCATAACAGCATTAGTTGGTGATACACCGCTAGATGAATGGCCTGAACCAATGCCGGTTCACTATGCACAGCCTTGGGATTGCATGTCTCATACTCATGCAGTCTATGTGTTAGACAGGGCACAGCCGTGTCCTTGGCTGGCAAAGGTAGATGGAGAGATGTACCCGGCTAAATACTACTTTACAGTTGATTACACTGACAGTGAGGTAGCGGACGATCCTGCACAACATAAGCAAAGTCATGTGCTAGAGTTGTTGGATGCAGGGAAATGGACAGGGAATATGATTGCTCTGCCTAATAACAGAGTACGGGTAACACACCCGGCATGGTTCGAGACGGGGTCAGGTGCTCCTGATTTTAGACCTTCGCAGCATGTTCACTATTCCAAGTCTGACTTGGACTACACTTTGGACGTAAATCAGATTTTCGACAATCTGTATGCGGGAGATAAAAAATGACTACATCAGGTTCAAGGGATTTTGATCTCGACGTTGCTGAGATCATAGAAGAGGCATACGAAAGGTGCGGCCTTGAGGTTCGCACTGGTTACGATGCACGCACGGCTCGACGTTCCTTGAACCTGATGTTTGCTGACTGGGCAAATCGTGGTTTGAACTTGTGGACTGTGAAGCAGGCGACGGTGAGTCTCACATCGGGCACAGCGACATACACGCTTGATGCTACGCACACTGACCTGCTTGAGGTGGTTATACGTCGAAGCAGTGTGGACTTTCAGTTAGATCGGATGTCCAGGAGTGATTACCTGCACATACCCAACAAAGATCAAACAGGAAGACCAAGTCAGTTCTTTTACAACAGACAGATATCGCCACAGATAATACTCTGGCCCACTCCAGACAGTTCCAGCGACAGCCTTGTCTACTACTATGTTCGTCGAATCGAAGATGCGGATGCATTGGTCAACACTACCGACGCGCCGTTCCGATTCCTGCCGTGCATGGTTGCAGGTCTCGCGTACTACACCGCTATGAAGAAGGCGCCGGAGAGGGTGCAGCTTTTGAAAGCGGTGTATGAAGAAGAATTCCAACGTGCGGCAGACGAGGATGAAGACCGTGTAGCTTTGAAACTACAGCCTAGCATGCAGTATCTGAGGATAAACTGATGTCACGGTTTGCTTCGGGCAAAGATGCTTACGGGATATCAGATCGATCTGGGTTCAGATACCGACTTGTTGAGATGGTTACGGAGTGGAACGGCTCCAAAGTAGGCAGAGATGAATACGAGGCAAAACATCCACAGCTAGAGCCGATTCGTGTTGGACCAGATCCGCAGGCTATTCACGATCCACGTCCAGATCAGCGTACTGAGGTCACGGTGGCTAGATTGCTGCCCTCCAATCCCTTGCTTTCGGGTTCTTCTGGTAGCGCCGTTATAACGGTTATCGAGCCTTCACATGGACGCACCACTGGAGATACGGTAAGGTTTCGAAAGACAACCGGATTTGATGGCTTCACTCAAGCTGTGTTGGAGAGTTCTAGTGGTTACTCGATTACTGTCACGGATGCTAACCTCTATACCTTTACTGCGTCGTCCGGCACCGCCACCACGGGTGGTCAACGCGGGGGTGGTGAAAATGCGACTGCCGGGCCGGTGACTTTGGAGACATAGATGGCGTTTACATTTGCACAGCTAAAGACTGCGATACAGGAATACACAGAAAACACGGAGACTTCATTCGTCTCGAATATAGATGACTTCATTCGTGCGGCAGAGGATCGAATCTTCTACCTCGTAGATCTAGAGTATTTCCGTAAAAACGCTACAAGCGCGGTTTCGCAGAATGATCCCTTCTTATCGTTGCCAACAGACTTTTTAACCTCTTTCTCGTTGTCCATAACGAACAGCAGTTCTAAAGAGTTTCTGTTGCAAAAGGACGTGAACTTCATCCAAGAGTACAATCCAAACTCGGCCACGACCGGCACACCCAGGTACTACGCCAGATTCGATGTGGACAACATGATCCTGGCGCCAACTCCAGACAGCAATTACGTCTGTGAGTTTCATTACTTTTACCGTCCAGCTTCGCTTACCGCAGGGGCAGACAGTGGTACGACCTGGTTGAGCACAAACGCCCCGAACGCCTTGCTTTACGGCTCATTATACGAGGCGTATATTTACATGAAGGGTGAGCCGGACATGCTTCAGTTGTATGACAAGCAGTTCACCGAGGCGCTTTCGAGACTGAAAGATCTGGCAGAGGCGAGAGAGAACGCTGACGCTTATCGCAGGGGCTTGCCAGAACGGCCTCGCACATAAGGAGTAGGAGATGGCTACATCCAACGCAGCAACAAACTACCTAGAGCGGAGGTTGTTGCATTTCATATTCAAGAACAACTCGTTGAGTTTCTCCTCGCCGGGTGACAGCATCTATGTCGGTCTGGCAACTGCGGTATCTGCGGCAGAAACAGGCTCTGTGACAGAGGCGGACTTTACCAACTATGCAAGGGTACAGGTCACGGCGTCTAATTGGACCACGATTGGTTCTGACTCTACGGACACGCAGACAGCGACGAACGCTGCCAACATTGACTTTCCGGCGGCAGGCACCACTACTGCCGACACGATCACTCATGTGTTTATTGCGGACGCCTCGTCCAGTGGCAACATTTTGTTTGTTGGCGCACTTGATGCCAGCAGAACGATTGACGACGGCGACATCTTCCGCATCAACGCAGGGAACCTCACTATTGAGTTGAAGTAACATGGCACTGGTACTCAAGGATCGCGTCAAAGAGACTACCACTACCACCGGCACTGGCACTTATACATTGGCCGGTGCCGTTACTGGTTTTGAAGCATTTTCGTCAGTTGGCGATGGCAACACGACGTACTACGCCTGCACAGACGGAACTGACTTTGAGGTTGGTATTGGCACTTACACATCGTCTGGCACGACGTTAGCTCGTACAACGATTCTTCAGTCCAGCAACAGTGACAGCGCAGTAAGTTGGAGTTCTGGCACCAAGACAATTTTCTGTGCCCAGCCAGCAGAGAAGGCGGTTTTTCTTGATGCTGCTGGGAATATCATAGCGGCTAACGGCAGCGCACTTACCGCACTCAACGCAAGCAACCTTGCTAGTGGCACAGTAGCTAACGCAAGACTTGATCAGCAGTTACAGGATGTTGCTGGTCTTGCTGTCACTGATGGCAACTTTATTGTGGGTGATGGCGGCAACTTTGTAGCAGAGTCTGGGGCGACGGCTAGAACCAGCCTCGGTCTTGGCACAGCGGCGGTGCTGGACACCGGCATATCTAACACAAACATCCCGAAGTTTACTAGCGGCGTGGCGGATGATGACTTTCTTCGTGTTGACGGAACTGCCATCGAAGGTCGTTCTGCATCTGAAGTGCTGTCAGACATCGGCGCACAAGCCAGCCTGACGTTTGGCATCTCGAACACTAATGCCGTCAAGATTGACAGTTCATCTGTAGCAGACGATGAGTTTGCCAGATTTACAGCCAGCGGTTTGGAAAGTAGAAGCGCGTCAGAGGTTAGATCAGACATTGGTTTGGGAACGGCGGCTGTTGCGGCTACGGGCATCAGCAACGGCAATGTGCCGGTCTTTACAAGTGGCGCTGCCGACAACGACTTTTTGCGGATTGACGGCACATCTATCGAAGGCCGTTCGGCGTCAGAGGTTCTATCCGATATTGGTGCAACAACCGCAACAGCGGCAGCAGACGAGGCAACGGCTCTTGCGATTGCGTTGGGGTGATGGAGATTTAGATGGCTAATACATTCAAAGTAATTACACGGGATGTTGCTCCCGCCACCTCTGGATCACCAGAAACGCTGTACACGGTACAAACCGGTAGCACTGTAGTTGTGCTTGGTTTGACTCTTGCCAACGTACACACCTCGCAAGTGACAGGCACGGTCCAGCTTGTCAGCACCACGACACAGACAAGTCAAACGCAGAATACAACAGCCCACATCGTAAAAGACATACCAATACCTGTGGGTTCGACGGTAGAGATCATGGGTGGTAACAAGCTGATACTGAATGTTGGAGACATCATAAAGATAGACGCCTCTGTCGCGGACAAGGTTTCTGTCACCATGAGCTACATGGAGATCACCTGATGCCTTATATTGGTCAGCCGATAGCCGACAACTTTCAAAGCACGGTAGCGGTTCAACGGTTCAATGGCGACGGCAGTGACACGACGTTCACGCTAACCACCGCTGTGTCATCTGTGCAGGATGTTCTTGTGTCTGTTGACGGTGTGGTGCAAGACACTGCGGCATACACCATTCCTGACGGTACAACACTGACATTTACCGCTGCTCCATCTAGTGGCACTGGCAATATCTTTGTGAACTACCTTGCTCCACAGGGTGCAACGATCACACCCGCCGATCAGAACAAGGGCAACTTTAAGGGCGGTGGCCTGTTCCGTACTAATGCACAGTCGTTGACTGCTGACACGACTATCCTTGCAACGGAGAACGCAAACGTGACTGGCCCGTTCACTGTAGCCAGTGGCGTGACCCTGACCGTTGAAAGCGGCGGGACATTGGTGACGCTATGAGTACATTGAAGGCAGATACCATTCAATCGACTAGCGGCGGTGCGGCTACGCTGACGAAGCAACATGCCGCAAAACACTGGATTAATATGTTTGGAGATGACGCCAGTGTTCGTGACAGTTTTAATATGAGTTCAACTAGTGACGATGCGACAGGAAAAAAGACAGTAAATCTAACTACCAGCCATGACAGCGCAAATTTTGCTCCGGTCACATCTGTTGGTGAGACAATTTCTAGTGCGGGTAACAGGGCTTCAACAGCATCTCCAACGGATTCAAACACATATTTATTTTACACCTCGTCGTCTAATAGCGGTTCTTACAACGATAACGACTACATGACTGCCGCAACACACGGAGACCTCGCATGAGTACCATTCTTGTAAACACGCTGACTGGTACTAGCACTGCTGGCTCTATTGCAGTCACGGGTGAAGGCAACAGCACGACCACGAACTTGCAGCAGGGGCTGGCGAAGGCTTGGGCAAATATAGATGGTTCAGGGGATGTATCTTTTCAGGACAGCTTTAATACCTCTGGCCTAACAGACAACGGTACAGGTGATTACACTACATCTTTTTCTACATCTTTTGGAAACGCAAATTATTCTTTTACCTACTGTGGCGCATCGGATGGGGCAGAGACCACTTATCAGATGAAATCTGCCAGCATGGCCGTAGGGACACATCAGATTCAGTTGAAGAACGCTGCCGGTACAGTCACAGACCGTAACTTTATTTGCGGCACATTCCACGGAGACCTCGCATAATGCCTAG
>Ga0209348_1000731_pt1 | contig 16513 bp, 21 predicted proteins | sample ETNvirenome_2_30_FD_184065 | JGI IMG/M metagenome (GOLD analysis project Ga0209348, IMG submission 184065) | Marine viral communities from the Pacific Ocean - ETNP_2_30 (SPAdes) (version 2) | ecosystem: Environmental > Aquatic > Marine > Oceanic | place: Pacific Ocean | collected 2013-06-22 | reverse complement strand
ATTTTTATTTTCCTAATTGATTTAATTACTGCTGTTGGAATAATAGTTGTATTACCAATATTGTCAAATGTAGGCTTATCTTTTGATTTAATGTAATCACTAAATATTCTTGTAATGCCATTTTTTTGACTTAACAAATACCCTTTAGATACACATACAGGCAACTGTTCTTTGCCTAAATCTTTTGTACTTGACCAACCAGCATCACCTTCTATGTCCAGCCATTCTATTTCTACAAATGGATAATCATCAATTATGTTACCGAGATTTTTAAAATCGAAGTTAAGTATTTTAGATTGTTGTCGTTTCTTTTTAGTCATCAATTACTACCTTAATTTTTCCAACTGAAGTAGTAATTGTAGAATTATGTACTTGGTTAAAAACATCTAACCACTCAGACCAACTAGCTTTCTTCAATTGCTGTAACGTCTTCGGATTCAATTTCAATCGTTTTGGCATTGTAGCCATCGATCTTGTTTGATAATTCCTCAAGCTTTTTTTCAAGTTGCTCACGTGACATACCCTCCAAACCACTAACAGTAACCTCTTTTCTATCAACATAAGCACCTGCTAGTTGACCAGATCTATACTCAGCATTTATAGCTGCAGCATATTGTTTATCTTTTTCGGCTTTGTCAGCAATTCTTTCTAACCTTTTAAATCGTCTAAGGTTGTCACTTTCATATTTCTTTTTTTCAAGATCAAATAATTTATCAAAATAATTTGCTATATGGGGGCTATGTTTTCTAGATAACATTCTAGATGCAACAGATCCATAATCTTTTTCATTAGTACACACATAACCTGCACGCTTTAACGCTTCAGCTTGTGTAATAGAACCCCAATCTTTAACATAAATTTCAACAAACATTTTTTGTTTTGGAGTTAAATCTAATTCAGTTCTTAGTGATTTCTTTTTTAGTCCACCGGGCATTATCTTCCTTTGGGTTTATTGTAAAAGTCAGATGGTTTTTTACCGCCTCTAATAAATTTTCTTTTTATTTCAGATTTTATATCTGATTTGGCAACTTCTTTGGATACATTAGATTCTTTCATTATATCCTTTGTTTTTTTTCCACCAGCTTTATAATAGTCTTTTCCTTGATTATATAAATATTTACCTAACTGACCCAATGCTTTAAATTTCTTATACATAATTTCTATTATATAGATTATTTCATCGTAAAGTAATAGCCCCAAAAAGTTTCGATAGCGTTCCCGCAAGAGTGGTGTCCCTAAGGGACACCAGAGGGACACCACAGGGACAGTACTAAATCGATTAAAAGTGTTGGTATAATTGAATAATAGTCTACAGGGACACCAGGGACACCTCTTTTACCCCCAGGGGTACTTTTTATTGGTCAGGGGTCTAGATAATCTATATAGTAGATATTTTCCCGTTGTCCGGTATCCGGTATTGTGGTACACTTTGATTGTGTTTTGTAACACTTATAAACTTTGGTTAATTACTTCTGGGGGTTTAACATTAATTGCTCTCTGGTTTTTCCCCCCAGGAGTTAAATTCATTCGTCCCCCATGACTAAACATCTAATCTTTTTAAATTTTCCTTTAAAATAAGTTTCTTAATAATTCTTCTTTCTTCCTTAGTACTACATTCCCGATAACGCCTATATAAATCTCGATACCGAATCCAGGATAACTGTAATTTAGTAAAATGTATCTTACCTGTATCCACCATTTTAAGATATTCACCTCTTACAAAGTCAGGATCCATATCAGCACCCCAACATACATCTTGAAAATCTTCACTATTACTTACAAACCATTTATGAGAATCATGTTTATGATATGTTTCCTTTTTAAAACTAGATGTATTTACAGCATCTTCCAACGCCTGCACCAGGATAGCTTGAAATAATCTTTGTTCTGCAAAAGCTTTAGGTTTTACAATTTCTAAGCTCAATTTAATGCCCAAAAATTTTAGTAAGCTCGGAGCACAGTTCATAGGCTTTCCTCTTATCTATAGGATCATTTTTACGCTTACGGCCTCGACCTCTCACTGGAGTTCTCATATAAACATCAATATACAAATCCCACATTTTTTGCAGGTAGAACATCCTGTCCTCACCGGACATGATCTCCATCATAATAATTGATTGTTTTAGTAGTCTAGGTACTTTTTGCATTTGCATAACCACGATGCGGGAAAAGATATGGATGTAGTAATGACACCGTGGCTAAGCATTTTTAACAACCAGGCTTATGCCTTTAGCTTGCGCTGCAGCTTTACGTCCTGATCGCCATCGATCCTCGATTTTATCAAGGAAAGAAAGACTGAAATTTCCTAAACCAAAGTCATTTCCACAATACAATTGAAACATCAAACTAGTTAACTCATCATAAGTTTTTTTATTCGGACACACCATAACTAGCTTGTCCAACGCCTGGTTTAATGCTTCTTCGCTACTCTTTTTAATAGCTTTACCCACAAAATAATCCTTTTAATTAAAGTTAAATTGAGTGTTAATTGTTCTATGAAAATAAAGTGTTTTGAAAGCCCCACTTATTTCATTTAGGCTTAGGAATACAAATAAATTAATAAGATAATTTTATTTTGATTGCAAGTAAAAAAAAGGCCCACTCTCGCGGGCCCTTTCCAACATCTATCGTGTGATCTACTAGATGTCTATCACTTACTTCAAGAGTTTCTTTCCTTGATTAAGTAAATTCTCTTTCATTTTAACTTCAGCAACACCTTCCTTCTTCGCTATCTTTTTAATAGTGTCAGCTACCATTTTTTTAATCATGTTGCCTGGGTTCCTAAGGCCATTCTCCCCCATAGCCCTAATAATTGTGTATGATTCGATATCAACAGCAATTGATTTCCATTTGTTTACGTCCATTGTTTCTCCTATTTTTCTTGATACTCTTTAGATTTATAAAACTCAACCAAATTTATTTTATTTTTTTGAGTTAAACCTGCATTGTAGATTCTTTCAATAATGGCAATGTAATCAGAAGTAGATGTACCTGTTAAAAACCACGATGATTTACTCTTACAAGCAATTTTAAATCTTTTATGATCAAACTTTGGATGTTTGTCAGCTACAATATAAGACACTACCATTGAACGTTTAAATCTTTTGTTCTTAGTAGACTCCATACCATAGAAGTATTTTTTAAGTTGCATCAATTGAGATCCAATACGATCTGCATGCTCAATACCTCCAGCAGGAATTACAAATCGTCCTGTTTTAAAATCATTACTGATTCTTGCCCACAATGAAGTTTGCTTCAATAAAAGAACTACCATCTCTGCAACATTGATTCCGTATTGTTGCATTTTGTTTCTACAGATTCGGTAATCCATTTTATTTCTTGCGCAATGTTGATCCAAATAATTTTCCATGGACCAGTTCTTACGACCTGTGTTTAGTCTAGCCACATCTAATGGATCATCAGAGTCCATAATGATATATGGAATCTTTAGATCTAGTTGTTTTCTAGCTTCTAATGTATGTTGGCCGTCAATGACTTCCATATTTTTATTTACACGTATTGGATCGTACAAATCTTTTTCTTCAATTAATTTTTTTAATTGTTGCACGTGTGCTTCATCTACAGGTCTGTTACCTCTAGTCTTTTTGAACTTACTATAATTAGTAGTTTCAAAAAATTTATTATGTATTGGTTTGTTCATATCTTTTCCTCCTTGGTTAATAGAACATTAAATATCCCAATGATGCAAAAATAAATAATAAAACTTTTGCAGGGATAATGGTTAGTAATGCAATAAACATCATACTAAATATCAGGTCTTTCATCGGCTCCCCTCTGTTGATCTTGTATAAGTTTATTTGCAATGGTTTCGTTGATAGGATAAATCGGCATGTCTTCAAAATTCATTGAACACTGTTGCAGTTTTTTCATCGTATCTTGGTACTCATCATCTTGATATTCCAGCGGTTGGCCATCAATAGTAGTTTTCGGTAGCCGTGATAAAATAGTATTTACTTTCTCACTCCAGATCAAAAACACTGATGAGTCGCACTTTGTTGTTGTTGCCATAAGGCCTCCTCTTTGTTACACTTAATAGTGTGTTCTTATATAAACATTTTCATGGGATATGCAAGTAAATAATAAGGTAGGATAATATAGGATAATGAAGTACATTTTAGTTTTACATCTTTGCAGTATGATAACTAGTCAGTGCATGGATCCACATATCTCAGGTTATCAGTTCACAAATCATTACGATTGTGCAATAGCAGGATATGCAGTCTCTCAAAAAACTCTTAAATTACTTGTAGAAGATGAAGAATATGGACTAGATCGAATAAATAATGAAAAATTAGCCATTAGATTTGAATGTAGACCCCTCAATACAGCTTAGTATTGCAATAATATCACATTTTGATATATAATACCTCATGAAGCTATATCGCGTCCAAGCAAACTATAAAAATATATATGTCGATGAGATGCTTGAGGCTGAGAACGATAAGGCCGTGCTTGAGGATTTTGTAAAGAAGGTTGACTCAGGTGACGTAACAGAAAGAGAAGGCCCTGGTTTCCATGATCCCAATGTCCTTTTCTTAACCTTTGAGGAGGTAGACCGAAATGGCACTACAAAAGTTGATATCGCAAAAACTTCAGTTGGAGTCCAAGTGGGCAACGCAAGCGTTGGAACAGGGTAGAGTTACTACTGATATGAAGTGGATGGATATAGAGATCAAAGAACTTAAAACTAAGATCAATGATCAAAGTGTGGAAGACGCAAAAAAAGGTCTTCTAGATATAGCTAGTTAAGTTTTAATCTAGCTTAAAAAAAAATTAAACTTTTTACTTAAGACTTCTGCGCTCTAAATTATTCTTTGGCCTCGCCCCAGGATCGACCAAGTGCAATATCTACTTTTGATGGAACTTTTAAAGTATCAATTGCATTCTCCATTAGTTCTTTTACAGCAGTGATGTCAGATTCCTCATTTATTGAAAAACATAATTCATCATGGATTTGTAGTAATGGTTTAAAACCTGCCTTATAGCAATTTATCATAGCTTGTTTGGTTTGGTCTGCAGCAGATCCTTGAATTAATCTATTTAAAGCTTTGTATGTAAAAGCCCTTCTGATGTTATTACCATAAATGGCCTTAGCCTCCTCATATTGCATTGCTTTGTTCATTCCGAAGGTAGCAGGCTCCCACATGTCAAATCGGCATCTACGACCCCCTATTGTTCGAATAAAGCCATATTTAGAGGCAGAGCTAGATACATCTGTAGCTAATTTTTTAACAAAAGGCACTCTTTCACCATATTGTCTTAAAAGAGCTTCTGCTCTGTCTTTTGTAATACCTAATTCTTTACCTAATTTAGCCTTTCCCATACCATAGAATAATCCAAGATTAATTGTTTTAGCCTGTGTTCTGGTGATACCTGCCATATCAGCTACGATCTGATGGAAGTCAGCAGATTCATTTTTGTAAGCTTCTATAAACTCCGCTGCACCTTCAAAGTTGTCATTGACCGATGCAGCGTAGTGAGCAACAAGCCTAGGCTCCTGTTGTGAGTAGTCGAAACTACCCCATTGTTTGCCTTCTTCAGGCAAGAACAAACTTCTAATTTTATCTCCAAATTCTTTATTACGTGCAGGAATCTGTTGTAGGTTTGGATTAGAATAAGACAGTCTTCCAGATACAGTCCCACCTTGGTCAGATCTTAGTTGATTTATTTCGGAATGTATTCTACCTTTGTGCACATAACGTTGAATGGAGTCTATGAATGTTGAATGAAATTTATTTATTTCTCTTGCTTCTCTTATTAGTTGCGCTATCGGGTTATCACAGTTTACTAACCAGTTTTGGGTAAAGCTTGGCTCATCAGTTTTCGCTGTCCGTGGGTATTCAACACCTATTCGGTCAAACACTTGTGCAACAGATCGAGCAGCCCAAATATCTACATCAAGTGTGGTCTGAGATTTTATACTTGATAAAACCTCAGACTCTTTACGTTTGAACTCTTTTTTTAGCAGAGAAGCCTTCTCTTCGTCAACTCTTATTCCTCTACGCCTCGTATCTATCAAAATAGGCAATAATTCCATCTCCATTTCCCAAACATCGTGTAGGGACTGCTTAGATAGCTCTGTTTTTAGCACTTGCCATAAACGTAGGGTTAACCCTGCATCTTGCTCAGCATAGAAGCCTACGTAGCCCGCAGGCAGCTTCCACATGTCAGCTTTTGGGTCAATTCCCCATTCTTTGGCTTTTTCATTCAAAAACGTTTCATTTTTAATTTCACCTAAATAATCTTTAGCACATGCATTTAAACTAAAACTAAATCTGTTTTCGTTGATGAGTGCAGCAGCAATCATGGTGTCAACTATCTTACCTCTGATCTCAAATCCATTTACAAGTAACCAACCAACATCATAACTTGCATTGTGAAATATTTTTGTAGCATCTGTTTTTAAAATATCTTGCATCCATGCGCAGGTAATTGATAGATCCATATTCCCACCAGCATCATGAGCAATTGGGAAGTACCATTGTTGTCCAAGTGCAGCAACTGCAAAACCTACGATATGCCCATCAAAGGTTGCCCATCCTGGTCCTTTAGTTTTTATGTTTGGATCTTTAGTTTCTAAGTCAATTGCAATTTCTGTTGCTTGAGATAAGTCTGGATATTCTGCTGGAGCTATCCAATCACTGTCATTGTATATAAAATTTAATTGATGAGTCATTGCTTCTTCCTACTTAAGTTTGCGTCTTCGATTGATACTGCTTTTTTAAATGGTATGTTTAATTCAAACAAAGCACAGTCCGCACAATAATAATTATATTCATGCACAATTACTGCAACCACTTCATCACAACGCTCACACATTATTAATTTATTTTTCTTTTTTGGCATCTTTTAAATGTTCTATTTCTAAATCACAATAGTGTTTTATTTTTTCAAGATCTTCTATTTGTTTTCCCTTAAATAAATATCTACAAACATATTTTATTACGTTTGCTTGAAATGGGTTCAAACCATTTTTTCTAATAAATGTCCAAGGTTGAATTAAAAAGTGTTGGTAGTGAGATCCCCCAACTTGTCTATCTTTAGGAAATACCTCATCGAACATACTTTTATCTGACATAGTTAGCCTCGTATTGTTTAAAATATTTTCCAAGTGGAAAATTATATTGATGGTAAGTGCCCAACAGATGGAGAGTGCTTTTAGATCTGGTGGCACCTGTATACCAAACTCTAAGTTCTTTTACTTTATCTGCTAAATTCTTTTTATCGAAGTGTGATGGAAAGTTACATTTGCTCGCCAGGACAACATTATCAGCTTCACCACCTTTTACCTGGTGTATGGTATCTATAATAATTTTAGGAGGTTGTGATAAATCTACACCTTCATTCATAAGTTTTTGAAAATACTGTTTGTCTTTGTCTTTAAATTTTCTTTTAAATACTTGATTCCATGGACCTTTTTCATCACGCATGCCACACCTTAAATGTAATTCATCAAATGTAAAGACTTGATTTGGATGTGCAAAACTCCATTTTTTACTGTCCGTTGACCGGTAGCCGTGATCAATGTTTAACAAAAACTCATACATTGTTGTAGCTTCTTCTCTAGTAATGCTACCACCATCACAAATCTTCTCCCAATAATTAATCGCTGCAAACTGATTAGGATCAAAAGACTTATTGTTTTTTTGATCTTGATAATACAGGCCAAGATTCCTTGCCTCCTGTTGGAGTTCTTTTTTTACATCATTAATTCTAGCTAACACCATCCAACTACCATCCATATCCCAAGGTACTTTCTTTAATCCATTCCAACGATACACATGTCCTTCTTTACCGTTAGAATAAAACTCTTTCTGTATACGATTTTCACCCATAGAATTTAATAAGCACTTAGAGAAGAAATGTATATTCTTGTTTAATCGCACACTCTTTTTTAATACTAAAGACTTACCAGGAAACGTTTGAAATAAATTAACATCAGCACCATTCCATTCATATATTGCTTGGTCATCATCACCTGCAATATAAACTCTCTCTACTGCACTTGCTATTTTAACTACCATATCCCACTGCAGGGGTGTCAGATCCTGAGCTTCATCTACCATTAAAACTTTAAAAGGAATAATCAATCCATCATTAATAAATTTTTCTACCATGTCGGTAAAGTCTAATCTGTCCGGTGTTCGTTGTCCGCTCTCCATCTCCATTGTTTTAAATTCTTGATAGCCTGCAATGATAGATTTAAATTGTTGTAGTCTAACTGTCTTTCTAGCTTGTTGCTTATATAACCACACAGGATCAACTTTCATATTTCTTGCCCTGTCATATATTTGAAGCGACCAATTATTATATACCTTTTGATCATCCCAAGTATCTTTATAGCCTACCTTGACAGTGCCATATTGTGTATGAAACATCAGCATGTCAGCTTTGGGATCTAGTACGGGAATTTCAGCAAACTGTTGTCTGGCCAAAGAATGTAATGTTCTAAAATATGAGAAAGCATCTTCGTCATAGCCTTTGAACTTTTGTCTAACCCTTGCAACACACTCGTTAACAGCTTTGTTAGTAAATGATACATAACAAATTTCGTCTGGAGAGTAGCCCTTCTCCAGGTACCTCTTAACCCTTTTGAGTAAGTTCTCTGTTTTCCCTGTTCCTGGTGGTCCAAATATTTTAATTGTCTTCCCACGCAGCTTTTGCTTTATTAAATTTGACATCTTTATTTTTATGTTCTGTTTGTTGAGGCAGTGCTACAACCCAATGCCTACTACTTATGTTTTGAAACTTCTTCTTAGGCAAAGCTTTTCCTTGCTCAAGAAAACTAGTACATTCTTTTTCATTCCAATTATAACCTATTTTTTTCATAAATGATTTGAAGGTTTCTAACTTGAATCTCATCTCAACTTCGTCTTTCCAGATGTTACCAGAATCTATTTGATCAAATTCTGTAGTATCTTCTACATCTTCTAAGAACCTAGTCATTCTAGAATTAAATACATCTTCTCTTTCCTCACCTGCATCAAAACCTTCCATGTCTTGTTTGTTAGACAACAACTCATCTAACCAATCCCTGTATGGGTCTGGATCTCTTTTAGTAGCTTTAAGTGGTCTCCAAACAATATCATAATTTAATAATTGTTCTCCTAGCAACTGCTGTTGGTATAATTGTTTAGTTGAAAGTCTAATTGATTTACCATGAATAGGTAAAATCCAATAAGGTTCTGGATAAGAATTTACTTTTAAAAGTTTACCGACCTCAGGCAATGCTTCGTTAGCACCAATACCATGCTTACGTCTTAAACATGTGCTTGATGAACAATGCATTCTAGCTATTGATGTTTTACATTTGTAGGCATACTCTTTGTTTTCAACACCCTTAAATATATTTTCTAATTCTTTTGGATGTAACTCCTCTGAACAAACCTTGTTCATCATCTTACGAGTCCAATCTTGGTACATAACAGGGTCTGGATTAATTTTTTTACCTAATACTGCTACGTTAAACATAGCATCATTACGACCCTCACCTTTTTGAACTTTGTTTTTCATGAAGTTAACTACACAAGGTGGGTAGTCTTTTGTTTCGTCATCCTGAAATATTTTTAATTTTTTAAACTCTGCAGGTGTAAGTCTATAATCAGATACAAATTTAAATAAATCTTCTATCTTTACAGAGTTAGCATTATCATCCATAGCAACTCTCGTTGTCATGTGTGCTTTTTGATAAGGTAGGTTTACAAAATTACCTTTTCTTTTTTGATTCCAATCCTCAGGTGTTAAATCAACTTCATCCTGTGCAGGATATATATCTGTTGTAGTATCGTTAACACCTAAATCTGATGCAAGTTCAATTAATTTTTTACGCATTGATGCTGCAGGAACTACACCATCAATAAATAATATTAAATGGAGTCCGTTGGATTTTGATCTGAATGGTACGAGTGGGTATTTTCTTTTCCGTATAACCGATATAACTTCCTTATGCTGTATATTATAACGATCAACATCGATGACCCCCCAACTGCATGTATTATCATCTCGAATGGGAACTGATCCATAGTATTTCTCTCCTTTTAAATGTTGCGACCAATGTTCTTTGGTCATGGGTTTTGGCTCTACCCAATGTCTAAATTCTTGTTTCCCATCCCTGTCTCGTTTGTGACCTAGAGGTTCTGAAGCACCAAAATATGTAGAAGAGCCCTGGAAGAGTTCTATAAACTCCTCCAGGGTGTTGTCAAGTAGGGCCATATTAGAATGGTGTTTTTTCTACTTGTTCTTCTTTACCGTGATTAACTCTGACTGCCCCTTTTTTACATGACTCGTAAAATTCAAAGGCTGCTTTGATTGTGTCTTCGCTCTCCACTGTACCAGTATGCTCGATCTCCCAACCATACCAAGAACCTAAATTGTTCTTTTCAAGAACAGTTTTAAGTGAGTACTGTTGAGTAAATGGTGCAGGTCTAAAGAAACCTTTACCATCTTTTTTCTTCTGTCTCAAAGACATCATCATTGAATTCCATTTTTTGGATTTCTTTCTTTGAGTAGATTTCATAGTAATCATAGCCGTAGAAGATTTTTCTTCTTCAACAACCATTACATAGTGAGAAGCGGTCTCCTCAATGTAATTACCATTTTCGAGTCTATCTTTACCATCGTCACCTCTGGTAGTTTTACTCATGATATCCGAATCAGACGCATATACATTCACAGGAGCAACAGCACCTTTTTCTCTGTCTCTCCATTCAATGTATTCTAATTTATAATAGCAAGGAATAACTGTAATACCTTCAGCGCCATTATAAAGTTCATCTGTTACGGTGTTATATATCATTCCAGGTCTTGCTTCAGGGTTAAACTGACTATCACCTTGCGTTACTTGTGGTGATAACTGTCCTAGAACTTTAAGAAATGGTAATGCTAAACTCTTTGAATCTACATTATCAAATCCTGCATCAGCAAATTGCTCAATGTTTACATTGGCAATCGCACCAGCTTCTTTTTTAATCGATACTTCGTTCGATTGTCCGTCTTTTATCTTCATATTATTACCTATTATTTGTTAGTTATTTTCGTTTTATTTGCGATGTATACTCCGAACAAATCAAAAGGTAGTTCTTTTCCACCTTCAACCTGTTCTTTAACAAAAGCCTTAAGAGTCATAGGCTCAACTTTTTCTTTTTTATTATAGTTGAATCCATGTTCTTCACAGACTTTTATCAATTCAGAGACCTGGTTGTCTTGTCCTCTGTTGAATGAAGCGGTCACGGTGTTCTTAATAATATCTTCGAACCCTTTACCCCTTAACCAACTGAAGGCTTCCTCAACTCTTGATTCAGGAATTTTTGCTGCATAAAACGGCTTTACTTCTACAGTAGAACCATCACTTAATTTCAACAAAGATACACCTGCTTCCTGCATCATCTCTGGAATTATTCTCTCTTCCATATCTCTAGCTTTTTGCTTAAGAAGAGAAAGACTTTCCTCGTCTTTTTCAATTTGTTTTTTTAATGTGTTGAATTGATTGCACTTATCTGAGATAGACTTAACACTATCTTGGCTAAGATCTATATTAGACATTTTTTCAATATCTAGTTTTTCCATATTTCCTCCTGTTGGGGTTCTTAAATTATTCGTTTGATCTTTGCAAGAAAAAAATATAGAAAGTTTTCAGATGTGGAAATACCCTTATAAGACCCAGCCCTACGAGCATCAAAAAAATGCTTTGTCTCAATCTGCCGAAAAAAAAGAATGGGCATATTTTATGGAAATGGGTACAGGCAAAACTAAAGTTACTATAGATAATATTGCCTTTCTTTACTTTCAAAGAAAAATAGATTCTGTTTTAATCATTGCACCAAAATCAGTTTATACAAACTGGGAGTCTGAGATAGAAACCCATATGCCTGACGTTTTAAAATATAAAATTTATAAATGGAATATAGATAAACCAAAAGATTATTTTAAGATGGAAGAATCAACAAACTTAAAAATATTTTTAATTAATGTTGAAGCCTTATCTACTAAAAGAGGCTATCAAGCTTGTGTAGAATATTTACTCAAAAATAGATTAAATTTTGTAGCACTGGATGAATCAACCACAATAAAAAACCGATCAGCAAAAAGAACAAAAAACATTTTATCACTATCCAAAGTATCCCATATAAAGCGTATATTAACAGGATCCCCAATAACAAAATCTCCATTGGATCTTTTTACACAATGCCAGTTCTTAAGTCCAGAACTATTAGGCTTTCACAGTTACCTTGCTTTTAGAAATAGATATGCTGAAATGACTGATATTCCTGTAGGTTCAGGTAGATATATATCAATACCAAAATACTATAAAAGATTAGATGAACTAGAGGAGAAGATGAAAACTTTTGCTACCAGAATTCGTAAAGATCAATGTCTTGATCTAAAACCAAAAGTCCGGTCTAAAAGATATATTGAATTAGAAGGTGATGGTAAGAAAATTTATGAACGATTGAAAAACCATGCCTTAGCTATTGTTGAAGATAGTACAATATCTTTTTCAAATAAACTTACTGAGATTATTAAACTTCACCAGGTCTGTAATGGTTTTACTAAAAACGATGATGGTGAAATTATGCAACTACATAAATCAAAATTAAATGCTTTAGATGAAATTCTTGAAGAGACAGATGGCAAAGTAATTATCTGGGCTAACTATTTATATAACATTCATGAAATAAAAGATTTCTTAACCAAAAAATATGGACAGGATTCAACGGTATGTATTTATGGGGCTGTTGATGTTGAAGACAGACAAGATGCTGTAAAAAAAATTCAAGAAGATGACAAAACAAGATTTTTAGTTGCTAACCCAACTACAGGAGGTTTTGGTCTCACACTAACTGCTTGTAATACAGTTATATATTATTCTAATAATTATAACTTAGAAGTGAGAATGCAATCAGAAGACCGTGCTCATAGGTTGGGCCAAAAAGGCACTGTTGTTTATATTGATATTGTAGCCAAAGGTACATTAGATGAAGCTATAATGAAATCACTTACTAGTAAAGGGCAGATTGCTGCTAAAACATTAGGGGAAGAAGATCTTAAGAGTTGGCTTCTGTAAGTTTATTATATTGTTCTACTCTCTCTAAAAACTTTTCTCCATACTCTTTTAAATCAGATTCATTTAATTTAAATTCTTGATATTGTAGATCTCTTGTACAAATAGATATTACACCTTGCTCTATTGGTCCGTAGTTTTTTGTGTGTGCCAAATAATATGCGCCTAGTTGGTATTTATAATCCTCAACCCATTCTTCTTTTTTAGGTCTATTTGATTGTTTCCAGTCTACAATGCTAGGTTTTCCGTAAGCAACACAAGATAAATCAGCTGTTCCTGCAAATTTGTTTTCATATTCTAAACTTATTTCATTACCCCAAACTTCATCTATTTTAATATTTTCCAAAATAGTCTTTGCCATCATTCTAGGTTTTGTGCCTTCTTCTGTAGCATTGTAATAACCTTGACCTGTTAAATGATACTCAAGTACCTGGTGCATCTCAGTTCCAATTGCTGATGCTTGTTGCATAATTCTATCTGCTTCTGCATCCCCAACTTTCCTACGCCAATTATCTAAAAATCTTTTATCTTTAGTAGCACTTAATATAGTTGTAACGCTAGGTACTTTTATATTATCAACTAAGTACTTACGTCCTGTGGTGTCTGAGAATCTGTTATAGTGTTTGTAAGGATACTTTTTAAGTAACTTCATTAGTAGTTAATACTACAAATGATTGGAAAGTACAGCCATAAATATAGCAAACATACCTGCTACAATAATCTTTTCTATTCTATTTATTCTTTGTTCCATTCTATCAATTCTTTCAAAAGTCTGTCTTTGCATTAATCTACAAATCTTTTCGTGATTATCTATTCTATCTAATGCAGATTTTCTAGCCACGTCTAACTCCTCTTTGTGCTATTGCAGCTCCTGTTGGATCGTTAGGGAACAGTGCTTGGAATGATTGAGGGTTCACTTGTCCGGTAGCCGGTGGTACTGGTGCTACAGGCGGTTGAGCTACAGGACTTTCAAGTTGCAAGTCAGCCATAATAGATGTTTTTTCTTCAGCTTCAATTGGTGCTTCTTCAGCATCAACCATAGCTTCATTCTGTGTAGCTGTAGATAACATACTTACAGCGTTAGTATCTGTTTGTAAGTCTCCTGAGCTTCCGGAGTAGTCTTGTGCAAACATAGTTTCAAAATTCTTTTTAGGAATTGTATCTTCATTGTAGTTAGGTGCTGGAACTTTCGCATCTAGTTGTCCCATTCTTTCAGTAATTTCTTCTGGTGTTACAGTTTTTGGATCTACTCTAGGTACATCAGCATCGCTCTCATTTAAGTAATTAACTAATCTTGCAAACGCTTCTCTTTTTTGTGTAAGGCCAAGTCTACCAACAACGCCTGGTGATTTTAAAATGTTTGCTGCTGTTTGAATATCTCTACCTTTAAAATATCTTCTTCCAATACCTAAAACTCCTGGCACACCATTACCCACCTTTTGACCCATTAATAATTTAATTTGTTCATCTGGATTTAAAGCATCATTGAAAGCTCTCATAGCGATTGGATCTGTAAGTATTTGACCTGCACGTCTACCAAGTAGAATAAATAATGCTGGTGCAAATGGGTTAACTGCTGCAGAACCTCCAAGAACTAGAGCTCCTGTAAATGAGTTTAAACCACCTAATTGTAATCTTCTTTGCATAAAAGTGGATGTATCAGCAATTGGAGTATCGGATACTGCTTTCATATAAGTTAAAAACTTTTCAAATTCTTTAGATTGAGCTCTACCGCCAAGAATAGATATCATTTTTTCTTTTGCTACATCATCAGTCGGATCTGCTATTCCTAACTCTCTCATAAATTTATTTATATTAAATCCTGATGTATCTTTTGGACTAAATTTTATTTTAGTTGCATCAAATACATTAGTTCCAGCTTTGACTTTATCAATACTAAAATCTACAACGTCTCCTTTTTGCACCATAGATTCCATAACATCTACTGTTCCATTAATACCTGCTCTTACAGTGGATTCGTTCATAATTTCATCTATCATTGTTCTACCTGCAGGAGATGAAGCTGAATCAAAACCTTTATAGAATGAATTAAACATCCATCTAGCTTTTGCAGCATTAAATAATGCTTCACCACCACCCTTAGTAACTCCTATAGCTTGACCTGTCTTCTTAGATACTATTTTATCAGCACCTAATAATTGTCTAAATTGTTTAATTGCAGTAGGGTCTCCTCTTGTAAATACATCGTTAGCTAAATCATTAAAGAATCGTTGTGATTTTTTCTTTTCCATTCCACCAATTCCAGCTAAAGCTTTATTTGTAAATGTTGTTGCATTGTAATCTCTAAATACTTTTGTAGCATTAGCTCTTTGATAAAAGTTCATTAATGTAGAAAATGTATCATTTGCACCATAAAGTTTATCTCTTAATTTTTCTGATTCTGTTATTTTAAGAGCCATATCGGCATCTGCTGCAGCTTTATTTGTTTTAGCTAAAGTTTCATAAGCAGCCTTAACTCCATCATCTTTTAAAAAAGTCTCTTTTGTTATATTTGAACCAAAAGAGTTAAGATCATTTTCTAAAGCTTCTCTTATAGACCATAAAGTCGGTCTTATGTTGTCATAAGTTGTGGTAGAAATAGCTCTATTCAATTCTTCCATCATCCCTTTATATTGTTTTGGTGTTACAAAGTCTTCAATTTGATTCATGTGTCTAAAAAATAATGCTAACGGATCTCCTGTACCTTGTAATTTTTCTAAGGCTTTCAAATCAATTGTACCCCCAGCGTCTTGTGCGTAACTTCTCAATCCTGGGTATTTCATAAAAAGTTCATCAGTATAGTTTTTAGCCATAAATTTTACATGACTTGTAGGAATAACTTTAGGATTACCAATTGTATCCGCTAAAGTATCAAATGCTTTGTAACTTGCATTTATTAAATTACTGTTTTGTATAAATGCTTGTTCTGCTTGTTTCCAAATAGTAGCTGATAACATTCCTGTTTTAACCAGTGGCCCATATTTAAGGACATCATTATTTAAATAATTTCTACCTGCTGCTTGTTCAGCGCCTTGTAAGGCCTCTTTACCAATACCATTAATAAAAGGCATAATACCAAGAACCTTAAAATATTTACTTGCAAAGCCACCAAGAAGTCCTGTACCTTCTTGTGCAGTCATTACCATTGGAACTGGTAAACCTTTGTCTCTTGCAATGTTAACTAATTCTTTTGCATCTTTTGATTTAGCACCAATCATTAATCTACCAACTTTACCTAAACCTTTTGTAATTACCGGTGTCAGTGTTGCAGCACCAGCATTCCATGCTAAAGCTGTAAACATTGAGTCTGCAGCGTTAGCCATCATATCTGTGTTCACTTCTTGTGGTTTCATGTTTTCCATATCAGATGCAATTGCATCCATTGCAGCAACTCCAACAGTTTCATTCAACATGTCGTAAGTGACTGAACCT
>Ga0209348_1000730_pt1 | contig 16516 bp, 19 predicted proteins | sample ETNvirenome_2_30_FD_184065 | JGI IMG/M metagenome (GOLD analysis project Ga0209348, IMG submission 184065) | Marine viral communities from the Pacific Ocean - ETNP_2_30 (SPAdes) (version 2) | ecosystem: Environmental > Aquatic > Marine > Oceanic | place: Pacific Ocean | collected 2013-06-22 | reverse complement strand
TACTTATAATAAAAATAATTTACAATGGAACTTACTTAAAGAAAAGTTTATTAATTTTGAATTTAATTCAATTGTTTCAAAAGAAAAAACTTGGAATAAGTACATAAATACATTTGAAAACCTTGAAAGGAATTTAAAAAATGTCAATTGAAACTTTATTAGATAGCAGTGTAATTCAAGAATTGCGACAAAGAAGTATAATAAGTCAAGAAGAAGTTGCAATTAATTCTGGTGACTTATATTATGCAAAAAATGTTTTAACAAATGAAAAGAGAATGTTAGAAGCAAGTACTATAACAAGTTTGAATAAAAATGAATCATTTGTTGAACACGGTAAAACTTTATTAAAAGGGTAAATATTAAATGTCAAACTCTATTTATTTTGATGCTGCAGCACAATCAGCGCTTAAGTCTGGTGTAAGCAAACTTTGCAATGCAGTATCAATTACAATGGGACCTAGAGGAAAGCTGGTCCTTATTGAAAAGAACAATGAGCCGCCTCACCTTACAAAAGACGGAGCAACAGTAGCAAAATCAATTGTATTGGAAGACAGAGTGGAAAACTTAGGTGCAGCTCTGCTTAAACAAGCTAGTGAAAATACAGCAAGTGTTGCCGGAGATGGAAGTACAACATCTACAGTTTTGGCAAAAGAGCTTTATTTTAGAACATCACAAGCACTTCAAACAGGTGTCGGTTCACCATCTGAGATTGGTCACTTGCTTAATGAACATGTAGAAAGCCTAATTGAAATATTAGAAAAAAATGCAAAGCAAGTTTCTTCAAACGAAGAGATCAAGCAAGTAGCAACAATATCAGCTAATGGTGACGAATATATCGGCAAACTAATTTCAGACGCTATGAATGAAGTTGGAACATCTGGATTAGTAACTGTTGAGAAATCGAAGACAACTTCCACAGAATTAAAGCTTGTAAGAGGCGTCAAGATTGATAGAGGATATATTTCGCCATATTTTGTTAATGATAGCGAAAAACAAAAAGTTTCGTTGGAAGACCCTTTGGTATTGATATTATCTGCAAAGTTAAATAGCTTAACAGAGATATTACCTGTTCTTGAAAAATGTCACCAGTCAAAAAAGCCTTTGTTTATTATTGCAAATGACTATGATCAAGAAGTAATTCAGGCTTTGTTAGCAAATGTCTCAAAAGGTCTTTTACAGTTATGCGCAGTTAGATCACCTTTCTATGGTGAAAAAAGAAATCAAGTTCTAACAGATCTAGCAAAAGCTTTGGATACAAAAGTATTTTATAGCTTAGAAGAAAAAGAAATTGATAGTGTTCTTTTATCTGACTTGGGTTCATGTAAGAAAATTGAAACTGTTCACAATGAAACAATATTCGTAGAGTCTTCTTCTATTGAAGATTCTGAAGATACTGCAAAAGAACTTGAAAGACTATTAGAAGATAAAAGCATATCAAAAGAAGACGAAGCATTTTACAAGCAAAGACTTATTATTAATAAAGGTGTAGTTGCAGTATTATCAATTGGAGCACACACTGAGTCTGAGCTTTTAGAATTAGTTGACAGAATTGATGATGCTTTACATGCAACTAAAGCTGCAATTGAAAGTGGATTTTTGCCGGGCGGTGGAATTGCTTTAGCAAAGGCAAGTTTTAGTTTGTTAAATGAAAGTGACAGTAAAGAGTCACTACTTTCAAACACAGTAAGAAAAATTGTTTATGATGCATGTCTTTCTCCTGTTAGACAAATTTTAAAGAATGCAGATCTTGCTGTAGATTACATAGTCGAAATGATTAAAAAGAATCCAGACTTTAGTTATGGCTTTAATGTTAGAACAGAAGAATATTGTAACATGATAGAAGCTGGTATTATCGATCCACAAAAAGTAACTGCAACTGCACTTAAAAATGCAACAAGCGTTTGCAATTCACTTTTATCTGTAGGATGTGTAGTATTGGACAACGATTATCAGACACAAGGAGTACAACTAGTTCAGTTATCTGATGATATGTATTAATATACATACAGAAAGGTTGACAATGAAAGATATCGATATTATTGTCTACGAAGACATTTTAAAGCGTCGGCGGCAAGAAAAAGAATATGAAAATACAATTCAGCTTGAGATACCTGATTATTTTGAAGAAAGCAAATATCAAAAAAAAGAAGTTGAAGATAATAAAGAACCTCGACGTGTAATAATTATTGATTTGTGATAAATTAAATAAAAAAGGATGCAACTTGATAAATTCACAAATAGCACAAACAATTAAGAAAAATCCACTTTTAACCCGAAAACAAGAATTTGATCTTGCACAAAAAATCAAACAAGGTGATAAAGAAGCAAGAAAAAAGTTAATTGAGTCTAACTATCGACTTGTATTATCTATTGCTAAAAAGTATCATAGAGATGAATTTAACTTTGAAGACCTTGTACAAGAATCAAGTATTGGGCTAATTAAAGCAGTAGATAAGTTTAATCCTGATCTTGGTTACAAATTTAGTACATACGCATGCTGGTGGATTAAACAATCAGCGTTACAATACATTAATGAAAATGCTACAAACATAAAAGTCCCTACTCACTCTAGACTACTCAATGCAAAAATAAAAAATAAAATCTTAGAATTTGAAGAAGAAAATGGATGTCAACCTACTATTGAAGAAATTAGTGAGCTTGTAGGTGAAAGTCCAAAGAAAATTAAATATACACTCAAGGCTAATAAAAGAACTGCATCATTAGAAAAAGCATTTGACGAAGAAAATGCTAACAGTAGTTTAATAAACAAAATTGAAGATGAAAGTGTATACGTCAATCCAGAAAGAAATTTAGAATCAAAAGAACTAAATCAAATTATTAGAGAAAGTTTAAGTTTACTAACACCAAAAGAAGAAAAAATTATTAGACTAAGATTTGGTATTGAAGAAAGCACTCTAAACGTAAAAGATTTTCCTGTAACAGATGATATGATGGAGTATTTAAATGAAGACTCAAAATAAAAAATATGTAACAACAAACCAATTCAAAGGCATGGGTTACTATGACATTGCTGCGCAAATGAACAAAGAAGGCGTAAAAATGAATCATTCAACAGCAAGAAATATTGTATTAAGAGGATTTTGTAAAATAGTTAAAAACATAACAGAAAGTTATGGAGAAAAATATAGTGATGAAAAAATCAAAGAAATTGCTAAATCACCAGACTTTCAAGAATCTATTATTACAATTATGAAAGGAAATGGAAAATGAGTAAATCATTAATTAAATACTCTCTGTTCCAGAGAAGAAGAAAATTTGATCCTTTATCTTTATTTAGACAAAATAAATCAATTACTTATGAAGATTTTGTTAAGGCTCTAGCTTTAAAAGGAAGCGATTCGCCTGGTATTGAGTATTTTCAAAAAGTAAAATTACATTTTGAAAGCTTAAACAAACCACCAGTTGTTAAGAATGTAGAAGAAGTAGTCGTTAAGCCAATCATCCAGCCTGAAAAACCTTCTGATGTAGAAGAAGTAGTTTTAAAGACAGAAGAAGTTTCTAAGCCTAAAAGAAGGCGTCAAAGAAAAAAAGTAGAAGAAAAAGATCATGACAAAAAAAATAATGATGAATGAGCTTTGGCCTTATGAAAAAATTTTTCCTATTGAGAAATGTACTGAAAGAAAAATAGAGCCTATAGAAAATTTAAATAATTGTCATAATAACAGTAATAAAGATAATTATAGCTGTAACAATAAAAGGAAAAACTATTATGGCAAAAAAAGATATAATTACTCTGATTATTGCTAAAGCATTTTCAAAGCAGAGATTTACTAAAGAAGAAACAGATGTAAGTAAGCACTTAACTGTATCAGAATTAATAACATATCACTGCTTAAATGATTTACAAGCTCAAGAAGTAATTAAGTGGTGCGTTTTAAGTTGTGCAGGTTTATCTGAAGAAGAACAAGAAGAAGTTTTGGAAGAAAGCATACCTAATTTTTTAACTAAAGTTAAAACTTATAATGATATAACTCAACAAAAAAAAACTAAAGCGATAAATGAAATCTTTGGTTGGCTTAAAAACAAACTTAAAAAAGATAAATCATCTAAAAATATTAACCCGAGTGACATATTAAATAAATTAAAAGTAGTTGTAGACTCACATGAAAATCATCCGATATTTTATAGTGATCAAACAAACAACTATTTAATTACAGTAATTGGCTTTACAAACTGGTGGTTGGATTATTTAGGTCACTTTGTTAAACAATACTACGATGCTAGCACAGATATGTCAAGAAATAAAACGCCTTTTTTAGACAAAGAAATGTCACCTTATTATTCAGATAAGACAGGCGTACCATCTTCAGCAAGTGATAGTTATAAATCATATCACTATGTAAAAAATGTTTTAAACAATTATGCTAGTCTTTTAGAGCAGCTTGCAAAAGTTGTTGATCATTTTCATACAGCGTCAAACATTTATGAGAGAAAAGACTTTAGATACAATAAAAACGTTGTTACTAAATTATTTTCTGCTATTGACGAGTTCTTAAAAGATCAAGCAGTTTACGATTATGTCGGCGAAGACAAGCTCTTTATAAGAGAGCTTACAGATAATAACTTTTTAAATTTAAAACTAGAAATAAAAGAGATGGTTAAAAATCTAGGTGTAAAGCAAATGTCTTCAGCTAAAAGAGACCAAAGTCAAATTGGTGAACATGTTGTTACATCAATGATAATCTGCACAGCTGTAGCTTCTTTTCTTCACGCTAAAGCAAGACAAATTAGACAATATGTTAAATTCTTTGATACAGAATATCAAACACTTTCTAGCTTAGATCATGATATTAATTTTATGACAGATAAAGAAACTGCTAAAGAAATCATGAGTCATGAAAGAGAAAGAGCAATCGAAGAGTTTATGACAAGTAAAAACAAATACAAAAGGAATTAAAATGCTTAAAAGGAGTTTTGGCAAACTTATACTAATGTTCGCTTTTTTGTGCTTTGGATGCTCAAAAGGTGAAGTTAATAGTCAAATATCTCTTACAGGAAACAATAGTGTTGTATCAGGTGAGCAGTTTGAAATAACATACTTAACAAAAAACGAATATGAGTCTGTTTATGCTGAGCTGGTTGACAGTAATGACAATACTATTGAGACGTATGGTTTACAAAACTTTGGTAGATCATACAACATTAATAGAATTATTAACACACCTATTTCTTCTACTTCGACTTATATTTTAAGATTTAGTTTTATTAATACAGAAAACATTGTCTTAAAAGATTTTCCAATTAATATTGAACCATCTGTTATTATAACGTCAATGTGCTATACGGAAAATTGTGAGGCACTATCAGGAAATATATTAGAAACAGTTCCTAATGTACTAAAAGTAAAAACATTTAAAATACCTGCTGTAAAAATAGTATATGAGATTAAAACACCTTACGAAAGATATAATTTTGAACATGACTTTAATTCACCAGTTAATTACGATTATTTAGAAAACTTGACAATGCAAAGAATTCCTGATGATATAGGTTTCTATATTGCTTCTATAAATGTTCGAGCTTATGATATTGAAGGAAACTATGCAGAAACTATTTTACCATTTAAGGTAGTAAGGCCTGTTGAAGTAAAACATTTTGGAAAGTATGAGTTAGCTGAGACTTATGAACCAATTCCTGTTACGGGTTGCATCCCAGGAACTGTAGGTAGTAATGTACAATACTCTGAGTCAGAGTCAGAAACAAGACAAAACAGTGTATCAATTAATATAAACAGAAGTTGGAGTGACAGTTTTTCTTCAAGTCAGTCTCAGTCTACAGGCGAAGGAATATCTGTAGGAGAAACGCAAAGTACAGTTAACTCATCTTCAATGTCGGAGTCTGAAACACAATCTGAATCTTTTTCAGATACATCTTCGCAAGGAGAAAGCAGTAATATAACGTTTAATACATCAGATGGTGAAAACTGGTCATGGTCATTAGGCGAGTCAAGTTCAGAAACCGAAGGCCAGACACAAGGTCAGAATACAAATACATCTGTTAATGGCTCAACTACAGTTGGTGCAAGTGGTGAAGGATCACTTCCTTTCTTGGCAAAAGCTAGCGGCAAAGTAGAAGTAAGCGCAGGAATATCAAGAGGTTGGGGTGAAACATCTTCAACCTCTTCTAGTGAGACTAACTCGACAAACAGAGGATATTCAACAGGCGGATCATCTCAAAACGGAAGGTCGTATGGGAGTGTACAGAATGATTCCAGAAGTCATTCGTTAAGTGGTTCATATGTTTTATCTAGTTCTACTTCGAACTCAATTTCTGAATCATCCTCGTTATCATCTGGTCGTGTTTGGAATATGTCTGAAAGTATTAGCAGCGGCAAGGTGGTTACAGAAGGTAATAGCGAAAGTATTGCACAAACAATTGTTAATTCAAGTAGTAGCTCTACAACTTTTAGTTATGCAGGTTACATTCCAAGAGGTAGATTCGGTGTATTTTTTAGACAAACAAGTAGATATGTAAAGTTATCTGAGATTATAACTTATGACTTAAACGGATTTTCTCAACATGCAGGTTTTGTTATGATGAATTCTTGGGCTTGGGCTCCAGAGTTATCTGTAAAAAACTCTTGTGAAGAAGCTATGACATCAAGTCTACCGTTACCAGAATGTTTAATACCGCCTTGCGGAGAATAGAGAATATCATGACAGGAAGAAATTTAGATTATGGACATACCAAATCAGATGCTGCTGAAGGTAAAATGGCAAAAACAACTTTGCTAACGATGGGTAGAGACTTATATAATTTATATATGCTACTTAATGATCAAGATGACTTGCCACAATGGTGTCATTATAAGCTGGCAAAGAGTAGTGCAGATTTAGCAACTGTAACTGATTACCTTACATCAAAAATAACAAAGTTATGTATCGATAAAAATATTGATGCAAAAACACTTAGACTTCATATAAAGGAGTCTTTTAAACATGAAGACTGACATATTAGTAGAAAGTTGGAAAAACTTTATTAAAGAACAAGATGAAGTAGATCCAATTACTTTGCCAATGAGAAGAGAGCCAGAAAGATTTAGTGTAGGTTTAGTCCCAATGTCTGCTAAACCTTTTCATAAAGGTCACATGTTTTTAATACAAGCAGCTGCTGAAAAGTGTGACAGAGTAATAGTGTATGTTTCTATTTCTGATAGATCGCGTAAAGGCGAGATAACTATTTATGGCGAAGATATGCAACTCATATGGGAAAGTATTATAACAAAGCATCTGCCTAAAAATGCAAAGTGCGTTTATGGTGGTTCTCCTGTAGGCAAGGTATATGAGTTTTTAGGAAATATTTCTGAGCAAGGCACTGCAGGTGATGAGACGTATGCAATATATACTGGACAAGATGATGCTAAAAGATACCAAGATAAATACTGGTCAAACATAAAAGACCAAGTTTGGGTAAAAGAGTTTTTAAGAGGCAATGATTCGCCAAATATAAGCGGAACATTAATGAGGTCTTATTTGTCAAACGCTTCTCAAGACAAGTTTTTATTTTTAGATGGGTTACCAGATATACCTGATAGTGACAAGGAAGAAATATTTAATATTTTATTTAGAAGATTAAATTAAAAACACCTTTTAAAGATCTTCTATTTGATTCCTGTTGCATAAACTTTTCTTTGAAGGATGGAAATATTCCTTTTTTATCTCTGTAAGCTGCGCCTAAAATCTGATTTAACGGTGCAAACCCACCAGTAACTTTTAGTAGATCACCTTCAAAGTCATAAACACCACCTTCAACTGAAGTTGATACTGCCCTATAAACACCAACTTCAACAATTTTATCGTAATGTTCTTTAAGCCTATTAACTTCTGCATCCCAATTACTTTCCGGGGTACTGCTCATATATAATCTTAAATCTTCCATTGCAGTCTCTAATTTATCTCTGAGTCTATCAATATTTGCTAAATCAGTTTCTGAATCCATATATGCAGAAGGGACGCCATCTAATAAATCTATTCCTAAGTCAACAAACACTTCTTTAAAAGGTGCTAAAATTCTTCTTACTTTAGCTGCTGCCTTATTAGCATTAGTTAGATCAATTGCTCTAAGTTTCTTTACATCTTCTGGCTGCATTAGACTAGTAAAGTCTTTGCTTTTAATTTTATTACCTGATCTGTCTTCACCATAAAGCGCAAAGTCGTATAAAATCTTTATAGCTTTATTACTAATGTCAATACCTTCAGCATCTAACTGCTTTTTGATTTGCTTTTCTACACCATCACCAAGAAACTCAGAATCAGTTATTTCTAATTGATCAGCTATTTCCTTGACTCTTTTTATGTAACTTAATATTTGTACGTTTGTAAGCTTGTTAAGATCAACTGTTCTATTAGATGCTAAAGTATAACCTGAAGATTCGATGCCTTGCTTCATAAGTTTAATTAACTTTTCAAGTCTCTGGCTGTTGTTTGAAGAATAAACTGTTTCTCTTCCATTTACAAAGTCAACTATACTGTGAAAAACAATAAAGTTTTCTCCGTATTCTAATTGATTTGGATGGTCTTTATGCATAATTTCAAAGTTTATAAACGATCTAGCCTCACCATCTGGATGAAAAATATCTAATATCTCTTGCTGGCCAAATGCTCCTGCTGAAGATAACCATTGGTCTACACCTTTTTTAATAGCGTTACCGCCGGTAACAAAAGGAACTTCAGCAGGATGATTAGTAAACTTTTCTACTAAATCATTATGCGTCATGTCTGCTTTATTGCGCGCAAACATAAGAGTGCCATCTTGTTCGACTGTAAAAAATAAGTTTTGTCCGTCAACTTTTTCTATGATCTTTTGTGAAGTGCTATATTCTTTTATTCTGTCAATGATTTGTCTTGGCGTCATATCTAATGCTTCATAAGGATGCATCATATGACCTGCTAAACCACCTTCACTAATTAGTTTTTTTTTAAACAAATGCGAATAAACTTCTTTTAAAGCTTTACCTTTTGGTATGTAACCTGATGTTTCTAAATTATAACTATTCACTGATCTATAACCTTGACTAGTAAATTTATCAAAATCGATAGGGCCTACAATTTCATCATCCCCATCCTTTTGAATTTCTGAAATTGCTGCAGCGACAATTTCAGACCAGTCAGAAGTTTCAGATATTCCTTTTAGTGAAATAATAGGACTACGATCTTTTTTCTTTACATAACCTGTTACTTCAGCTTGTGGATGTAGATTGTCTACTGCTTTCCCAAAAGCAGTCTTTGATGTAATACTGAGTTGACTTTTTATTTTATTTAATAAGGCTTCATCACTATTTTGTATTCTTTGAAATTCATTTTCAGCTTTTTTTGTAGAGCCTAATAAAAATGATTGTTTTAATAACTCTATAATCTCAGGATCAGCATTTGGATATTTATCAGTTATTCTTGGCTCAATATCTTTACCAGTTAGTCTTTCGCTTCCTACCTGTTGCTTAATAATGTCAGCAACGTCAGACCTTTTTTCATAAGGAACAAGAGGTCTACTGCTGCCTGTGTAGCCAAAAGTAAATCTACTTTCAACAAATGCATGCAAAGAAATCAAACTAGGATCATTAATATAAATAAATTTTGATCCTGTCCAAATTATTATGCCGTTAGAATTATTTTCTTTTAGTATGTCACTTTTTATTGTAGAAATCAGAGCTAAGACGTCTTGAAGTTTGCCAAGCTGATCTGGGATGCTCTTATCATTAATAAAATTTTGAATCATAGTTGCAAAGCCACCTTTAGTAATAGATGATGTTGTAGGCTGACCGAGATGACTTTGAATCTGATGAACATACTTACTCATTTTTTGTTGAACTTGTTTGGCTTCTCCTGTTCTTACTGCTCCTCTACTTAAACCAGAACTATCTTGTACGTTCTTTACAGATAGCTTTATTTTAATCATACTTCCGCGACCGCTCTCGCCTGGTTTTCGTCTGTTTAAAACAACGTCAGGCTCTTTGTCATTATTAAAATTGTTTGTTTTTAACCCTAAATGTGCAGACAATTCTCCAATTCCTACACGATCAGCTTTTTTATTTTCGCCTTGAGAGAAAGGAAGAAAAAAATTGTTTAAATGTTCAATAGCATGTTGTGGGCTTCTAGGAACTATTCTAAATTTATTTTCACCTTCTGCATTTATTTTTTTGTATAGATTAATAAATTCAGATTTTGACATAGTAGAATATCTTTTAATAATATCAAAGTATACGTCAACGTCATCTGAATCCATTTCGAGTGAATCAAAGTCACTTTGATTAGCTATTTGACCAGTTACTGTGCCATTCTCAGAAAAATTAAGATTATAAAGCCTATCTTCATAATTCGTAGTTGGGCTTACTACTGTAGCTAATTCTTCGTTAAGCAATTCTTTGTATTCATTTTTAAGGCTATACTTCATCGTTTACCACCCCAGTACTCTTTAGCGAGACCTTCGTTTATTAATTGTTTATTATAACTATTTTCGAACTCAGGTTTATCTTGCTCTATCTCCCAAATCGTACCAAGCCATCTGCCAAACTTTCCACGCTTAGCTGTATGTAATAACACCTTCTTGCCAAGAATTCTCTCCCTCAACCAATCACGAGTAGCTAAACCTTTTTCTTTTTCGTCTAAATCTCTAGTTCTAACTTCAGGTGTATCAATACCTATAAGTCTTACTTTAATGCGTGTAGACGTTTTAAATCCTAAATCAACAACACACGTACATGTATCGCCATCATAAACAGATACTACTTCAGCAATATAGTAATAAGGTTTCATTTAAAGTTCTTTCTATTTTTTTAAATCTTTTTTGCTGCTTGAACGAAAGTTCGAATACCTTCACTTGTATATTTCTTATGTGAACCATGAATTGCCCTTACTAGATCTTTAAGTCTTTTCTTCTCTTGTTTTGATATGTTAGATTCTTCTTCTAGTACTGGCTTTATATTTGCAACAATCGTTGCCAAGATTGCGTCTGTTGCTAAAATTTTATCAAAACCAAATTTGCTTTTAAGTTCTTCTTTTGTAAACGCTAGCGCAACAAGCTGTCCTTCTGTTTTTGTATCATCTTCTATTCTAAAGTAAGCATTATTTATAGTACGCATTGTTGCAGAAATTTGAAGTATAATAACGAATGCTACAGCAAATTTAAGTATGCCAAAGGTAAGTGTGCCTTCCAGCTCTGTAACTCTTTCGCACAAACTATCAGATATAAACTCCATTCCTCCTGAAAATATTGAAGTGACGAATGTTATAGATTTTTGGCCAAAAGTTGTAAAAGCGTCTACAAATTCGCCTTCCCAAATCTTTGCCCAAACTGAGTCTTCTGTTCCTAAGAAATAATTGCATACTCCATTAATAAACTTCATAATAAAGCTTACATATTTAAGAGCTGTAGCAACAACACCATCAATTGCTGTACTTAGGGCAGTGTACGTAAGAGGAATCATTTTAAGCGAATTTATTATAACCGAGTTCCAGTTTACAGTTAGTCTTTTTATTTTATTAAACTTTTTTAGTACGTCTTGCTCTTGCATTCTTTGTTTAATAGCTTTAGGGTCAGAGTCGCCATAAGCTTTTGCAAACACTTTGATAATGTCTTTGTCTTTTAATTTAGAAATATTGCCGTCTTCATCAGTCTTTTTCTGTATTAGTTTATGGATGTCGGCAACAACATCATCGATATACTTAGACTCAATAGCACTATCAAACAATACGTCGTACAAGTCTTGAAGTTGTCTTTTGTCTCCAACTCTAACAAATCCTGTAATTGTTTTAATAAGATTTTCTGTAGGAACATTAATATTTAGTTGACTTCTAAGATCTTTCTCGATTCCTTCACATATGTCGTTAATTGTTTCTGGGTTTTCTATTTCTATTTCAGACTTGCCTCTAAGAATAGACGCTGCTGTTTTCATCCCTGATTTTAACTTTTCAGCAGCACCTTTCACGGTTATTGCTTCACTTAAAGAGTTTTTTTGAAGAATGTTTTTTTCTAAAAGAATTTCGTCTAATTGATTTTCATTTTTAAAGTTAAAGTATTCGTAAAGGTATTTAGCTTCAGTATAAACAGAAGGAAGTATAACTTGAGTATTTTTGCTTAAAATAATTTCTAGTGTTCCTTTTTCTAAGTCAAAGTTAGCTTTTTTTCCTTTTATCTCTGGAATTAAATCTAAATCATATCCTAAAAGACTATGAGTATTTAAATTTTTAACAGAGCTATTATAAGCTGTTGCTACTTTTTTTGCAAACTCAACTATGTTTTCATTGTAATAACCTATAATAGGTGCTTGCGACATATTTTCTACTATCATTATTTTCTCCAAAATTAATCTTTTATATACTATATATTTAATTACTATTTGATTTAACTCACCACCAAGTATATTTCTTTTTACTTCCTGTTAAATGTGGGTAGCGACCTGTTCTACAAGCCCAATAACTTGCTGTGGTTTTATCTTTAGTTAGATGACATCTATGTCTTGCAGCAAAAGACTTTCTTCTTTTAGGATCACTAATTCCTACAGACATTCCTTTAGCACCCCACTGAACTTTTTTTATGTTGCCTGTCTTAGGATTTTTAACATACACATAGAACTTTTTAGAACCACCTCTTTTAGGTTTGTTAAGCTGAACTTTTCTACCTTGATACATGTTTCCACTCTTTGTAGTATTCTTTCCTTTGCGTGATTTTTTCTTTTTCTTACGCTTTCTTTTTCTCTTCTCTTCAAGAATCTCTAACGGTATACTAGGTTTTAAAGACTCGTCGCCTTCTTGAATAGGATAATCTAAAGGTACTAGATCTCCATTATAAAAATCCCACTCGCCAATATCAGTTTCATTAATAAAATATTTTTCTACAGAGTTTAACTCGTATAAACCCATTTGACTTAAGTCTCTAACTTCTCTAAATAAACTAAAGTATTTTGATGATCCTGGGCGATAGATATTATTATCAATACTAATGTTTTCTATCAAGTGAAACTGCAAGCCTTCAGACAATATTTTTTTATGCTCCAAGAGTATCTGGTTCATCTTTTATATTCTCTCTTTCTTCTTTTTCTTTTTGTTTTTTTGCGTCACTTACAGCTTCTAGAAAATCAAAAACTCTTTCAAGACCTGATGTTGCATTTTCTGAAACTTCTTTTTTTCCACCTAAAAATCTATAAATCGGTTTTACTTTAAACTTGTATTCCACTAATGTCATTAAAAAATTAACAATATCATCTTCTGGTTCATTAATTATTCTATCAATATCTACTTTTCCAGTTTCAAGATATTCTTCATAATACGGCTTAGCTAATTTTACCATGGCTTGCATTGTCTTTCCAATAAATTTTCCTTTTATAGGATACATTGATATTAAATAGCATATCGTGTTAAAATAATCTTTCATTAAAAAAGCTCTAGTTGCCTGAACAAAACTCGTCACTGTTCCTATTCCTGGAATCCAACCCATAAAATCAAGAACTGTATCAGCAGCTTCTCTTTCTTCTTTACTCATATCTGTATAGATATTTTCACAAATAATGTTTTTTTTGCTTTGAAGACTATAGTCGTTACTAATAAAATTTCGCCATTCTTCTACAAGCAATTTAGTTTCTGATCTGTTCATTATTTCTTTTTGCTTTTTGCTTTTTTAACAACAGCCCAAGACTTTGAAGGATTTGCTGAATTAACTCGAGCATGAGCCCATTGATGTTGTGACATACCTTTACGACTACCACTAGTTGCCCAAGCTGCTAAACCTTTTCTAAACTCTGCGTAAACAGAAGAAGGGGTCAAACCTCTTTTATGCGCTTTCTTTTTTAAAGTTTCTTTAGTCGCAGCTGATAGTCCACCAGCAGAAGATTTTCTTCTTGCAGCTTTTTTCTTACCTTTTTTCGAGGCTCTTCTTTTAGCAGTACTTTTTTTTGTACTTTTTTTCTTTTTCTTACGTCCTCTTTTGGCTTCATCCAGTAATGCTTCTCTAATAAATTCTTCTAATAATACTAAGTCTTCCATTTATATTTTCCTATTTCTTACTGTCATGTCTTGGTACGTTTTTATAGCCTTTTTTCTTTCGTTCAGCTTTTTCCATGTTGTCTCTCATTTTATAAGCTTTTTTTCTGTCAGAGGCTTTACTACTTTTTGCTAGAGAAGTTGCGCGGTCAAGTTTTTTCTTTCTTTTTCCTTTTGCTTTATATTGAGAGGGGTATTTTGTCTTTGAAGACTTCTTTTTTGATTTTCTTTTTTTGCGCTTTCTTTTTTTTCTTGCCTCATTTAATAAGGCTTCTTTAATAAATTCTTCTAACATTAATAAATCTTGCATTGTTATTACTCAAAAGTTTTCTACTTAAAATAATTATTTCTTACTTTTACTTTTATTCATCCTCTTTGTTTTTCTTTTTGACGCTTCTTTTCGCTTTTTTGCATAGTCATATGCTTTTTTAAGTCTTGCTTTTACTTTAGGATCTTTTGCGTTTTTATATGCAGCACGCACACGCTGATGAATTAGATTAATAATTTGTGATTGTCGAGCATGTGATTTGGATTTAAAAGATTTTTTTGAAAGAGTATTGCGAATATCTGTAACAGTTCTAAACTTTACTCTAACAGTATCTTTAGGATTTTCATCTGTATATAAACGTCTTCCACTTCCTTTTGGTTTTTTACCTGTTCCTACTTTAGGATCTTTCTTTTTCTTTCTTTTTTTTCTGCCACGTTTGGCTTCATCTAGTAAAGCTTCTCTAATATACTCTTCTAGAATAAAACTATTGTACATGTCAACTCCTAACCATTATGTAAAGAGCTACTGTGAGCTATATTTGCAAGTGCCATAATTTCTTCAGCATTGTAAATAAATAAATGAAGTGTCATAATCATATTTTTATCTTCTTCACTTTTGATTTCAATGTTTGCTGTGTAATCTTGTATTTTATCAAGAGTCTCTGACATGTTTGATAAAGCATTCATGCCACGAATTGTGTATACGTTTTTCTTGTGGTATTTTGATAAAAACACTTGAAGATAACTAAGATTACTTTCTATTTGAGCTATTTCTGGCAAAGACTTTTTTATCATTATAAGCTGCTGATTTATATTTGCTTTTAAAAATTTTCCTTTAAAACCCATATCAAATACTATTAATTTATTTTTTCCAACATATATGTTTAAATCAAAAACTTTGTTTGCTGAGTGAAACCTTAAAAATTTTACAAAAACTAATTTATTCTTAGTTAAATCTGCGTATGCTTTTTCTCTTAGATCTTCTAGCGCATGTTCTAGTTTAACATCATCAAAAAGTTCTGTACCAAAAAGATCTTGAAGATGCGGGTTTCTTTCAATGATATCAACTACTTTATTCATTGTAGGACCTTTTCTTGAGCTAGAACTAGACTCGTTGTACGCAGCAAATAAATCATCAATAGAATTAATTTTTCTTGTGCTAAATATATTGTTAAATGTTCCAACTAAAACAACATTTTCTTTTTTAGATGAGTTTAAATAAACAGCCTGAATGGGCTCACTAGAATGAAGTGTAGAAGAACCTTTGTCGTTTATAAAGTCTACATCAATAGAATTTAAAAGCATTGTAAAGATTGGTCCTGCTATTTTATTATCGTCTTCAGTTGGGTAATTGTCTTCTTCTTCGTCACTTAACACGCGTGATAAAAACCAGCAAGCATAATATAAATCATGAAATTTAGACTTTGTAGTTTTTTTTCTTTTGTCAAAGAAAATATTGTTTGTAGTTTTTGATAGCAATAAAATGTATTTGCATACAAAATCTACAACCAAATTTAAAACATCAACCGGCATTACTCTATTTGTGCTACACTTTCTTATTAAGTGTAACTGGTTTATTAGATATTCAAAGTCATCTTGAAAAGCATAAATATATTCTCCACTTTGAATATCAATAGGCTTATCTATTAGTCGTTTAATTTTGTTTAAGGCAAACTTAAAATATTCATCTGCGCCTGGATATTCACCTCTTGAAGGGTTTTTTTCGTCGTGCATAGCTACAGCAAACATAACAGCTGTATGAGATATGGTCTTTAGATCTTTTGCAAAGTTTCCTGCGTAATTGTTGCTACCATCAGACTCAATCTCTATGGAGTTCAATCCGGCAGACTTTTTAAACATATGAAAGTAAGGTCGTTCAAGCGCAAAGCTTGCACCTCCAATTCTACCTTTTTCAATAATGTCTTTTAGAGACTTAACTGTAAGTGGGTAAGCGTAATTTCCGTGTGGTGTATCATAAGAAACTTTTGGACTTACTTCGAGTCTAGGTATTTTTTCGTCATATTTTTCTACAAAAGATATGAAACAATTATCACCAACGTTTTCCAAAACTTTTAATAAAGTTTCTTGACTGTCTATTTCTGACATATCACTACTATAAGCTGCGGCACTTTGGTGTTGTGACTTTCCTGTAAGATCACTTGCTTTTCCAATAATAGCAGATGAAGCAGCTTCATTTAAAAAAGACTTTATATATTTTTCTAATAAAATCATTTTAAGCTACTTGTCTTGACCAT
>Ga0209348_1000729_pt1 | contig 16518 bp, 17 predicted proteins | sample ETNvirenome_2_30_FD_184065 | JGI IMG/M metagenome (GOLD analysis project Ga0209348, IMG submission 184065) | Marine viral communities from the Pacific Ocean - ETNP_2_30 (SPAdes) (version 2) | ecosystem: Environmental > Aquatic > Marine > Oceanic | place: Pacific Ocean | collected 2013-06-22 | reverse complement strand
TACCCCTTCAACCGCCATAATAGGTAACGTAGCGTATGTAATACCTTGACCCAATAATCTTCTATAACCAATGCTTCTTCTAACGGGATCTTTTATTTCTTTTATACTTCTAGCCGTTGCGTTAGCCGTTGTTCTAACAATTTCTGCGGGGAAAGAAGCAAAATTTCCTAAAGGTGAACGTCTAACACTTTTTACAAAATCAGATACGTACGCATAATTAGGAACTGTTTCTCTAACAACAGCAGCTGCTTCTTGCATAATTTGTAAATCATCTGGCATTTTTTTAACAACACCTCTTTCAACAGCGTTTTTAAATGCTTGTTTTAATTTATGTTTTTCTCCTAAAAAATTAATTATTCTAAATGCATCATCCTCCGCCACATAAAAATCTTGTGCTACTTTTACAGCCCCTTTTAGTTTTTTACCCATACTGTTGTAAAATTTACTTACAAAGTCTCCACCTTTTGCAATGTCTGATATAAGACCTTCAACATCCCTGTATACTGCACTTTGGTTAACCACACCTTCTTCAAGTAAAAATTTATATAGTCCTTGTCCTTCTGGTGTATTTCTAAATCTAGGATTACCTGTTGCTCTATACAAAGCTTGTGGTTGAGTGGCTTTATAAGCCATTTTAATAGCATTACCCATGGCCATAGGTGATATAAATATGTTACCACTATGAACAGTAGTAACCATGGCAGATGTAAAGTTTCTAGCGTGTGTAAATGGTCCAAGAACAGTTTTAAAAGCTTGTGTTACACCCTTTGGTATTAAAAACAACATACGATACGGGACACTTCTAGTTAAGGGTGAGGATACTATTTCGTCCCCTATTTTTATTGCATCCGCAAAATCTGCTCTAGTAAATTTGCCATCTATTGGGCTTGTATATATTTCTTCTGCTAGATTGGTTTTTAATTTTAAACCATCTCTACCTGCAAATATTTTTTGATTTGGAAAGTTAACTAACGCCTCATCATAAGTTTTATAAAAAAGACCTCTCTCACCATTTTTTATTAATTCATCAGATGCTTTTAATAATTGACTGTAAAATCTATCTCTACCTAATATCTCTCCCATATCTTCCATACTATTAAAAATAACTTTTTTTGCATCTTTGTATTCACCAAATAAATTTTTAAAAGCTTGAAGATCTGATTTTGTTTGTATCAAACCACCCTTGCCATCAGGTTTAAATTTACCACCACCAGTTATATTTTCTCCTATGTTCTTTACTTGCACAGCTTTATCATCTAAAAAATTTTTAGTTCCAAATGGAAACTCTGGAGTTTTTGTAACAGGGTTTTTAGAAGCTTGTTTGACTATGTTATCTACAATCTGCATAGCTTCATCCTCATCTATTGGATTTTTACCTGCTTTTGCGTATCTTGCAAAAACATCAGCAACCTCTCTTTTAGTTTCTAACGTTGGTTTATAACCATTTAAAAAACCTTTGTTTCCATCAAATATTTTGTAGTCACTAGATAAGAAATTTTTAGTTCTTTCATTCATTATTTTGTTAAATTCTTTTGTTCCAACATTTATATTTTTACCTGATAATACAGCCTGTTTTAAATCTGCTATGGTTCTTCTAAATAAATCAGCATCAGCTATAATTTTATCTACAGCAAAATCACTAACACCAATTTTTTTCATGCTTTCTGTAAAAGCTTTTGTAGCCTCTTTTGAGAAACCATTAAATACTATTTTTTTATTAACCACAGAATCCGGTGTTGTTAACATAAACTCTGACATCATTTTTGATAGAGTTTCTGGTTCTATGGCCTCTGATGCTTTTTTAGTTTGTTTTGATATTATTTTTAAACTATCATCAATATTCTTACTAAAATCATCTGCCACAAGTTTTATTGCAGCTTTTGTCCCTTCTAATTTTTGAGTTCCTACAAATATTTCTTCAGCTTTAAAACTTCTTGCTCTAAATTTTTCTGCAAATTTATCTACCCATCTTTCAATAGCTCTGTTGCTGTAAGCAAGTTCTTTACCTCTGTTGGCTATCATTTTACCGGTGCTACCTAGACCGTAAAAGAAAGGTATGATAGGAAAACCCAACTCTGCACCAAATAAAAGTTTATTATGTAATTGTCTTGCAGCGTCCTCAGATGCTGTCTCTTTCTCTTCTCTATCTAATTTAGTAGGTATAACATCTATAAAATCACCAAAAGTCCCTATGTCCTCTGCTTTCATGACTACAGCTCCTGCGCCCAATCCACCACCAACAGTTACTCCAACAAATTTGTCAAAACCAGACCTTTTATTTAATTGATCTACTTTTTTCTTTGCATTGTACAAATTTTTATTATTTGTTGTTTTTACGTATCTGTTTTTTTTAATTTTACTAACAAGTTTTTCTGCTAATTGCCTAGATTTTTGTGTCAGTTTTGTTACCACTGGAACAGCTGTTTTTTGCGCTATTTTACCTGCACCATATAATTGTATTATCGCCTCTGTTATTCTACCAGCTGCTGTTTCTCTTGCTTTGTCTTCTGCTTGACTTGCAATAACTCCTAATGCAGTATTTTCAAATTTATTATTAACTCTTGCAGTTAAACTTTTACTTACAGGTACACCCTCCTCTTGAAATGCATCATAAAGTAAAGTTCCAAAATTAACAAAACCTCGTGGTATTTTAATTATCCCACTAACCATTGCATTTGCAACAGACTCTCCTGTAGATATATCGTTAAATTCATCTTTTGGTATGCCAACTGATCTTTCTTTAGACTTTTTTATTTCAGGAATTTCGTCTGGCTCAGCTGCTTGTGCAGATCCAAAAAAAAATTTATTACTTTCTATTTCATCTACTTTACCTGTTGGAATAAATTTATTTATTACAGAGTCGTTAGTTTTTAAAAGTTGTTCTACTTTGTTTCTATTTTCTAAAACCTCTTGCTCTGTTTGTCCTTGGTCCAGAGCTTCTTGTTCCGCAACTCTTGTAACAAAAGCTTTAAAACCTTCTTTATCAAGTATTCTTGCGTACTTTCTACCCTCTTCAATTTGTCTAATTATGTTTTGTTTTTCTTCCTCAGTGGGATTTAATAACTTTTGAAGGAAGCTTCTTTCTTCAGCCACAACGCCTCCTATTCTCCGACTGGTACAAATTTAGTGCCGTCGAATCTATATACTTTATTTTCACCTGGGTTTACGTAAATGCTACCTTTAAAATAATCTTCTTTATCTAAAGCATCACCTAAAACAAGTATATCTCTACCTGTTTCTGTACCATCAGCCCCTATTTCAGGTTCTTTTTGTGCACCTGATATATGATATCTGTTTGGATCAAACTGTGAAGCTTCTGCTCCTGCTATTTTACCTTTTTCAACTTCTTGATACACTCTAAAAACACTTTCGGCCGCAGGTAAAGTTAAATCCTCTCCTGCATCAGATTTTACATAAGCGTCTGCGTATCTTGAAACATTTATTCTATCTAATTCACCTGGTCCAAATTGAACACCTTCTATATCTTTTTTTAATAATTTTCTATAACCCTCTGCTTCAGTTTTAAAAAATCCAGACTCAACACCACGTTTAACTTTTTTCTCTAATGCACTTAAATCTTCTTCACTCATAGATTCTATTACAGACTCTAATAAATCTTTATCTTCAGATCTCTCTTGTACTTTCATGGCTTGGAAAGTTTTCAACGGCTCTTTCGCAGCTTCTGCAGCTGTAGCAATTAATCCACCTCTAGGTGTAGCGGAAGCTAAGTTTAAACCAAACTGTGTTAAGAAACTAGACATTGGTAAAGCTGATTGTCCTATTAAAGAATCAAACAGTCTTTTTCTTCTTGCAAATTCACTAGTAACATCATCACCCTCTTTTAAACTTTCTAAATCAAATGCATTTTTCTTCTCTCCCCTGTTTTTCGTAGCATCTAACAACATTAAATTTTGTGTGTCTTCTACATTTTCGTTTGAATCTTTTGTAACAAACTTCTGCCTATTAGTGTTGATTATGTCTAGTGCATCTTTTGGAATTTCATCTTTTTCACCAAAAGGAAAAAATTTACCACCTATAGTTATACCAGGACTTGTGCCTTTCTTATATCCACGTCTATCTAATCCTGATGTTATACCACTAGAAGATGACCCACCCATTTTAAACATTGGTCTTTTTAAAATTCTATTTATCATTAAAATTTACCTGTTACTCCTCCATAAATCCCTGCAAGTGTTGTACCAACACCTAACGCTGTCTGTAATGGTGTAGGGTTAGGTATATTACTTTGTACTACTTGACCAGGATAACCACCCATAATACCTGCAACTTGACCTGCAAATCTATCTAATTGTTCTTGTGGTTGGAATGCAGCTTGTCTTACTGCTTCTCTTTGTGCATCAAGTTGCGCTTGTTGTTGCGCTTGGTTAATTGCGCCCAATTGACCTAAACGTCCTATATTAGTTCCTGCAATACCTGTAGTAGCCTGTCCTAAAGCAGCTTGTTGACCTGCTAGTCCTGATCTAAATCCTCCTAAACCTTGAGTGGCTCCTGCAAGACCTGCTTGCGCTTGACCTACTCCAAATCTGTTTTGTATGTCTTGCTGCCTTGCAGCTTGCGCTTGCTGAAAACCTTGCTGCAAGAGATTAGCCTGTAGTAAAGCTCTTTCTCTCGCTGCCCCTGTGCCAAACTCAGCGAGTTGCACTCCCGCTCGACCACTGCCGAGCGCACCCAAAGCGGCTTGTTGATCTCGTATCTGTTGCTCTTGTATAGCTTTGCTACGATCAAATTCATCTAAAGTTGCTTGAATAACTTGTGCTTGAAAAGGTGATGTAAAATCTGATACGTCTTGTTGAAAAGCTTGTGCGCCTAATGGCACTCCACCTATCGTTGCTCCTGCTGTTCCTAATTGTCCAAGAGCTGCAGTTCCTAATCCACTAGCAAGTTGTGCTTCTTGTTGTGCTGAAGTTAAAAATGGTTGAAATCCAGCAATACCAGTCGCGCCCGCTTGAGCTTGTGCTATGGTTTGTGCTTGTCTTTGTAAAGGATCTTGAGCTGCTACTTGTGGTGCAAGTCCTGCTAAATTTTGTTGTCTTGTTGTAAATGCTCTTGCAGCGTCTTGTCTAGCTTTAAAACCTGCATCTGTTTCACCAGCTTGTCTTGTTAAACCTGCTATGCCTGTTGTAACTATAGGTATACCTGTTTGCGCTACAACTTGTTTTGCTAGATCTTCACCTAAAGTTTCTACGAAGGGTGCTGGTCTTGATATTTGCGTTTCGACTGACATTAAATTACTTCCTCTAATCTTTTTGATGTTTGAAACATTTTACGTGCGCCTTCTAATCCTTGCGATTCTTCAGATACTTCACCTCCGGATTCGAGGTTCTTCATCATGTTATACATAACTTCTGCGCCTTTGTCTACATCTCCGTCGCCAGCGTTTCTAACAGCATCAGCTGTAAATACAAACTCATTCTTAGATAATCTTGCAGGCACATCGTCAGCCTTTTCCATTCTACCTATCGGCACAAAGCCACCATCTTCTCTAAGATCCATCTCTTTACCACCCATATCTAATAGTGGCATAGTTTTCTTGGCTACTGGCTCTTTAGAACCTTCCTGGTAACCTATTCTGCCGCCATCAGCGGCAAATGCAAATTGACTGCCTTCAAATCTAGGCGCTGTTATTCCAAAAGGGTTGTTTCTTATAGCTAATAATTGTTCTCTTGTTAATACTGGACCTCTATCTGTTATTTTTTCTTCCTCTTCTTGTGTTGCCATTAAACCTGATAATGCAGATACTATACCAATAGTCTTTAAAGGACTTAAATTTTCTAAAGCAAATTCACCAGCGGTATCTTTTAAAAAACCTTTCTTAAGTAGATTAGTAAATCCTCCACCTTGGCTACCAAAATATGCAAGACCACCTAATATTGCAGCTTTACCAAGTGGTGATTTTGTAATTTTTTTAACAGCTCTTGTTGCTTTCTTAACTAATTTACCTAAAAAATACATTTGTCTCCCTGTTTCAAGGTCCATGATCCCACCCTCGGCAGCACCTATTCGTCCACCATCTGCTGCTGACTGCTCCTCTTCTAGCTGTCTTCTTAATTTATCAAAATCAAATACAGAGCCCGCGAATCTTGGAGCTATTCCAGCAAAAACATCTGTTGTTTGATTTGGATCTGTAGGGTCAGTTGGATCTGTAGGGTCAGGTATTAATTTAATGGGTTCTGATGGTCCACTATCATCTCTGTTATCAATAATCTGTTCTCTCATTTCAATAGTTCCATCAGCTTTTTTAAAAGGAATTGTTATTCTGCTAACACCTGTTTTTAAATTACCATAAGCATCTGTTAAACCTGCATTTCTAAGAGCTCTAAATTCATCAAACGTTTCCTCTTGTTCTTCTGGACTTAATCTAGAAAATTCTAACGGCGTTATTCCAATTCTTCCAGCTTTTAAAACTTTGTCTACAAAGAAATTTCTGTCATAAGTCGATGCTGCTTGAAGAGGTTTCTTAAATATGTTTGTAAGAAACGCAGCTCCTGGAGGAAATTTCGGGGGTGTAATTTTCTTTTCTCTAAAATCTCTGGTTGTTTCTCTTGGTATAGGTATAATTGGTGTTTCATCAACAAAACCCATTTGAGTTGTGCCTTCATATGGATCATCATCTTTTCTTGTTTTTCTAACATTTAAACCAGCTTCATCGTAAGACCCAGTAGGTGATTTTCTAACATCAACAGTTTGTCGCCTTTGTTCTTGTATTGCTGCCTCTCTACGATTAGCAGCTTTTTCTCTTTGTTCCTGTTCTCTCATTCCTGTGAAAAAACCAATACGTCCACCGTCTTGTAACATTTGTTTTGCTTGTTGTGCTCTAGTTATTGCCATCGTACCATCTTATTTTGTTTTGCCGAATAAATCAAGGCTAGGCATCACAACATTTACATCTTGAGCCATGTCCTCTTGTTTATAACCTTTAGCTTCCCAGTCTTTTCTTTCTTTAAAAAGTTCTCCTGTTTCTTTGTGTCTATATGTTGTTTCTACCTTTGCTGGTTTTAATACTTGCATTATGTTGTTACCTCTCTAGGCTGTATTTCTAATATAGAGGCTACGACGTGCAGCTCATTAGCATCACTTGCCTGTACTTTTAGTATCTCACTCTCTTCCATAATTAAAGGTTGAGTTAAAAGTTCCGTCGTGGCGTTGCCAGATATGGCTTTTGTTTTAAATAAACTAAATATATTAGAACTAGCATCTACTAAAGTTACAGTTATATTTGCTCCTGATCCTGCATCATCTGATACCAATATAGATTTTACAACAGCAGATTTAAAACTAGGCACTGTGTATAATGTAGTTAAATCAGTTGTTGTTAAATCTGCTTTTTTATTTATAAAACTATTTGCCATTAATTTAAAAAGAAGTTTTGTGCTTCTACCTCATCTTTTAATTCTTCTTGAAACGTAGTGTTTAATTTTTCTACAATCGCATCAAGATCTCTAACTTGTGCCTCTGCTGTAAACAGGTCATATTGTTTACTTGGTCTTGTTAATACTTGTACTATCTTTGCCATTATCTTCTTCCGTCTGGTTGTATGTCTAATCTAAATGTTCCTAATTTCCAAGATTGACTAACTGCTGTGTTCTCTATTTTTAATGCGATCGCTCTTGCTCTTGCACGAGTATCTACCTTACTAGTAGATGAGCTAACTGTAAAGGGTCCTAATGCAGACCCTGATTGACTATCATTTGAATAATTACGTAAATTTAAAGTAACTTGTGTGTTACCAGTTTGAGCTATAAAATCAGGAACAAACCTTCTTATCTTCATTATAAATTCACCATCTCCTCTAAGATCTGCTGTCCCTGTTGACTGTCCTCTAATTGACCTTTGAGTTATATCAAAGTCTCCGGATTCTATGCTAGCTAGTATGGCAGTTGTAGTTCCTGATCTTATTTGATCTGTCCCTGTTTCGTGTTCATAGTATGTTGTTCTACCTTCTGTATTACCTACGACATCAAAAGATGAGTCATTATCTGCAGTATATTCTAGTGCATGAGGTTTACCAAATACAGCAGAATCCTCCCACATGGTTCTAGCTAAAGTTCCGTTTGTCCAAACTGGTCTTTGTGGTGAAGAGTCAAAGTAGTTATATGCAACCATTCTATTTACAACAGATGATGTTGATGTTGGATAAAACCACATAACTTCACCAAATAAATTATTTAAACCAGCAGACACCATTTGATTACCAGATTCTAAGTTTATATCATCAAAAACAAAATCTTCTACAAGACAAGGTAATGATTCTAATTTACCAGCGTATCTAAAGAAACCATTTTCAGACATCCAGTATGCAGCGCCATCAACTTCTACGCATGCATTTTGTCCGACAAGTCCACAGTTAGTTCCAACTTGTGCGAACGCAAATGTAAAAGGTTGTCCAACAAAACGTTGTGTAAATAATGCTGTGTCTGTCCAAACATATAATGCGTCTCTACCACGAATAGCTCCTCTGATCTGTGATCCGTCGGCCAGTCTTTGTGTACCAGCAGTATTAGTTGCGGTCGGTGTGTATGTATTTATATCCTCTTGGTCAGAGAATCTAATAAACATATCATCTTGTGTAGAGGGTGTTCCAATAGTTGTTTCTGTTCCATAGAATACTAAGTGCCTATCCGGTGTAGATACAACCATGTGCCTTGATGCAGTTGGTGCACCCGATATAATTGTAGCCCTATTGTTTGTTGCATTTGTTGCAGAAGAATCCCACTCAAAAACTTGAGCATCATGTATTAAACAAATAGCCTTATCACCAAAATTATCTAATGACCACATACCTGGTTCAAGAACTAAGTCTCCTGATGCCGCTTCACCCCACGCAACAAAATCAGTAGAGTTTGTTACAGTTGCTCCATCAGAGTGTGCAGACCTTGTTGAGTTTCTAACTGCTCTAGTTATACCCGTTAAATTATTTCCAGAAACTCCAGTGTAAGAAATTTCTTCGTTGCCCACTTGTATGAAATTTGTACCTGTAGTAGGAAATTGTGAGGCATCGGTTAAAGTAATTGATGTCCCAGAACCACCTGTTCCTGCTGTGTCATCTGACAAAGAACCATTTAAAGTTGTAGTTGTTGCACCTATTTCTTCTCCACCCCAAGTCCCTAAAGACCAACCAAAACCTTTTGCTTGAACAGCTGGTCCCACTGGGTAGTAGTGTTGAACTCTAATACCACCAGATGCTGAAGCACCAGATCCACTTTCGTTTGAAGGCATTGTTATAGTTAAAGTAGTTGCTGATGGCACACTTGTTACCATAAATTTTTTATCATCAAAATCAGATGCCGCAAAGTTAGAGTTAGTTGCGGAAGAAAAATTGTCTAATAATATTATATCTTGAGCACCTATATTGTGAGAGGTGCTAAAAGTAATAGTTACTGTTGGTGATCCGTTGGTCGTGGTAAATGCATTTGTAAGAGTTGTCGTTGTTTTAATAGGATGTATATCATAAAACACACCCCCAGAATAAGCATATAAAATTCTGTTTGTTCCAATAATAGAATACTTAATATTTGTGCTACTAACAAAATGATGAAGTCCTCTACCAGCTCCTGTTAAAAAATTGGTTCCTGCTAATTGTTTCCAACCACCTATTTTTTCAGGTGTACCATAACGAAATCTAACATTATCACAATCAGTCCACTGACCTTCTGCTCCCGTAGCTGTGATTTGTTTATTTATACCTGGCTGAAATCCTATCTTTTGTAGCATAATTACCTTGTTATTTTAGAAGTATTACCATAAATTATCAATTTATGAAAGAAATTGCAACAATACCGCTGTTTGCAACACCGCTCACAGTGTACGAAATTGAACATATAAATCAAGAAAAAATAGAAGAAATTTTAAAATCAATTAAATACAAGACCATAGATAAGCTACCTAATCACAGCTGTATCAGTGAGAGTTTAAATATCTTAAATGAACACGAAGATTTAAAAGGTTTGAAAGTTAAGATAGACCAGGCCATAGATAATTTTTCACAAAAGATTATAGGCAATACAGAAACAAAACTATCCTTAACAACCTCTTGGGCTACTAAAACAGAACCAGGAGAAACTTCCGATATACACAAACACTCTAATAATATGTTTTCTGCTGTTTATTATAACTACAAAACTAGTCCCATAAGATTTTATAGATATAATAATGAAACTAATATGGAACTCTTGCCTAAAAAATATACGGTATACAATTCTAATTATTGGGACATAACTCCTTTAGATAGATTTTTAGTGGTCTTTCCATCTTATTTAAGACATTGCATAATTCGTAATAAAAGTGGTAACACTAGATATTCTGTGGCTTGTAATTTTCATCCTACTGGAGATTATGGAAGAGGAGATAGTAGCTTATTCGGACTTACGTTTAGAACCTTCTGGTAGACCAATAAAATCTCTACCATCAAATTGATTTTTTCCTGACCAATTTGAATCTGTATCGTTGTAATGTAAAAAAACTTGAGTGCATATGTCTCCATTAAAAGTCTCTCTCCAATGCTCTAAATCATATCCTTTGTAGATAAGCATGTCACCAGGATTTAAATCTACTTTAATACCAGGGTGCGCTTGTTCTTTTACTTTTGTTTTTGATTCTGTAATGTAAGTAACATTATCTTCACCAGTTGGATCAACGTATATTGGCCACGTGTCTCCACCTAAATTCATAGTTGTAGATATTTCACAACTAGGTCTATCTTTGTGTCTGGCTAAGGCATTACCTTTATAATAAATTCTAGCGTAAGAATATGTAGGGACTAAATTTAAATTAGTTTCTTCTTGCATTTTTTTCTGCATATCTATCAAAAGAGTTTCCATAACTATATCTGCATAGTGTGCATAAGAGTTTGGAACTTGAGGATCATTGAACGTTCCCATAAAAGTTATGTATGGAGAGACGGTTCTTTCCTCCAACATTCTTTTAAAAACTTTAGCTTTTAATACAAAATACTTATGACAAAACTCTGCTAACTCTGGTGAGATAGCATTTTTAATTATTTGATAACCTTTTTCTTTAAAACTCATATTAAAAATTAAATGCTATTGATATTCTTTCTCCATCTTGTTGTAAAGGTGACACCATATGTCTTAAATAAGATCTAAAAATAAGTAAACAATTTTCTTTCATGTCTTTTATATGATAAGTTTCTGCATTTATATCACATATTTCTAAATTTTTTAATGGCAACATATCAGGTAAAGGGTTTTCAAAAGTCACTACTGGATAAGGTTTAGGTGTTTGCAAAACAAATATTGCACTAAAACGACTACCTGCATGATAGTGATATTCTTGATAGTCTCCTTTTTTATATATATTAAACCAAGAGTTGCAACATGTGTAGTTATAATTTGATTTTAGTTCTTTAGCATATATGTTTACTTTATCTGTTACGATATCTATTAAATGTTTAAATTTAGGATTGTCTTTTAATTCATAGGTCCCTAAAGTATTGTAGGTGTTACAGTTCCAATTATCTCCACCTGTTTTAATTTGTCTTTGAATATCTTTACACTCTGTAATCATTTCTTCTAAATATTCTTTTGAAACTAAAGAGTTTGAAGAAAACAAAGTATTTGTAAATATTTTTTGGATATAATTCATATTAAAATATTTTACCTTTCTGCCACTCCCAAACAAAAGATGACATTTTTATTTTATTATATATTTCATACTCCATATTTAAATATTTTAATATTTCTTCCTTTTTAAAATATTGTTTTATATCAGGTCCTTTATTAAGATGAAACGATTTATTAAAATGCATTTCTAAAAAAATTTTTAAATTAGATAAATCTACATACCAGTTTACACAAGAGTTTATTAAATACATACTTTGATAAGCAGTGTGACTAACATTACCTTTTTCTCTAGATATTTTTTCGTGATATGTTGAAAACAATTTGTCTAAAGAGATATCTGTTACATCTATATTTTGTCTTTCAATATCATAGCAAAGCCCTGCTACAAATCTTTCATATGGGTCTCTAATGACAGTCCAACAAACCTTATCTAAATTTCTTTTTTCAGAATATTTTGGTTGTAGGTGTTCAATTGTTTTTAAAACACTTGTGCATGCATTTTTATGAATTAACAAATACTGAAAATTATCTGTTTCATAAAACTCTAAATTTTGAAAATACATTATAATCCAAACTCCACCCAACCGGTAATAATATATTTGTTTTGTTTAGGTGGCAGTCCTTTATGTGGATGTGTAAAATAAGCTGGCCACAAAATTAGTTTTCCTTGTTCCGGTTTTATTTTTAAATCTTGTTCTGGAAAATAAGTCTGACCTTCTTCAACCGTATTTAAATAAAGTATGAAGGCTAATATACGACCACTATTTGCCTTGCTAGTATTTTCACAATGCAACAAATGATAACCCTCACCAGGTTTTGTTTTTTGTAGTTTTGTATCATATATTTTATGGCTTTGTAATTTGTCTAACATTGAATATTTTAAAGCATATTGTGGATAACAATCTTTCCAAAATATTTCTAAAAAAGGCATGTCATAATATTTTAAATTTATTGACTCATCTTCTACCGAATCTGTGTTTCTTTTATGTCTTTTAATATCTTTGTAATACATTTCTACATACTCTTCACAAAATGCTTTTGAATAAGCATTATTAAATATTCCAATATGATCTACTATTTTCATTTAAAAAATATTTGTAGTGTTAATCTTTCTTCAGGAACATTGTAATTTAGTAAAGTAGTCCCATGTCTGGTATTGCTTTTATTAATTATAAGTTTATTAAACTCTGGTTTTTCAATATTTAATTTATCGTTATCTTTCCAAATATACAAACCACCCCAGTCTATCTCCCAATGTTTATTTAGATAAATAGTACAACCATACTCATAATTGCTATCGTTATGCATCGGTATGTAACTTCCTCTTGTCCAAATATAAAAATGACCTACTATTTCTTTATCTTTAAATTTATCGTCTAGCTCTACAAATTTAGATTTAATATAATTTAAATGTTCTTTGTTTATTTCATAAGCCAAAACTAAAGAAGAATCTTTTACAATATTTTCTCCCCAGTTAATATTAGACTTCCATATAGGTTTGTATTCTTGAGATTTTTTTATAATATTTTGTATAAAATTGTTTATAAAAGTTTCATCTAAAAAATTATTCTTTGTAGTAATCATTTATATGGTTGACCTAAGTTCCAAATAACTAAAGAATATCTAGTTCCTTTTGTCACTGGTTTAACCCTGTGTTTTACAAAACTGGGAAAAACAACCAAAGATCCTTGAGATTTTATTTCTGTGCAAGGTCTTATATTATGTTTTCCATCTGGCTCTTGTGTTCCAAAATCAAACTCTAACTCTCCTCCTTCATAATCCTCTGGCTTTGAAAGAACACATGTTACAGATAGTTTTCTTATCTTTCCATAAAAATTTTTATTCTCTGGATCACTATATGGTTCGTCCCAAGAATCACAATGCCAACCATAATACTGATCTTGTTTATACTTTGTAAACTGACAAGATTCTGACCAGTCCCATTGAAAATTCCACCCAGCATTTTTATTTGCTTGATGAATATAGGGATGTATTTCATTGTAAACCCATGGTTCATTTAACCAAACTATATTAGAATTTCTTTTCTTTTTTAAATCTTTAAGTTCTTCTTCAGAAAGATTTTGTCCTCTATCAGATTTAACTTGGTATCCTCCAGTTAATGCTGTTTGTTCTTGTTTTTCATTACCATATTTAATTAAATCATTACAAAATGATTTAGGTAATGCTGATTGAAAATACCAATAATAATATTTTAAATTCATTCTTTATTGGTATGATAATATACTAAGATAAAATTAAATCAAGAAGACCATTCGTCTTGTTTCTTCCAATAGAATTGAGCTTTTAAATTCCACACACCTGGACAAGCAAAACCTCCAGAAGGCTCTTTAATTAAAACTCTTCCGCTACCGCCGTTACCACCGTCACCGCCGGGAGAGAATTGTCCATCTCCTCCACCGCCTGCTCCGTAATTAGTTTGACCAGCTCCACCTTCTCCACCACCTTCGTTTGGTGCTCCGTGTCCACCACCTCCTGGTGGTCTAAAACTGTTAGGGTTGTTAGATCCATATTGACCTCCACCAACTCCTCCGCCACAAAAAGTTAAACCAAAAGGAGAAAAAATAGGTGAGGGTGCATTACCAAATGTACTTGGTATAGCTGCTCCATTACCACCTGCTCCGTTAGGTGGTCCTGAACCGTTTCCTCCAGCTCCACCGCCACCACCTCTATAAGGTCCTGGTGATCCACCATTGTTTCCTTGAGGGCCGCCACTAGCGTTTCCTCCGCCAGATCCAGTTGGTGCACTTCTACTACCGCCACCACCAAAACTAGCTGATAAAGGAGACGAGGCTCCTAAAGTTGTTGTTCCTCCATCTTCTCCATGTCCATTAGGTCTTGATCCAGATCCTCCAGCAGCGATTGTGATTGGAAAAGCTGATGCTGGTAAAGGGTGTGCTGGTGTAAAAGCTACTACTCCTGCTCCTCCACCTTCTCCAATTCCTCCACGTCCTGCTCCACCGCCACCGATTAAAGCTACATCACAGTCAGCTGCTTTTCCATATGTTAATGAAAAAGAAGAATCTGTAGATGTAATATTATGAATTACTTCTGGTTGTGCTGTAGGCTCGTTAACAACTCCTTTAACTCCGCCATTGACTCCACTTGACATTATATTATCTCCCAACTTTGAGTAGATGGATTCCACTCATAATTAATATTATTATCCCAAAAATCATAAGCTGTCCACTTTTGATTATCTTCATCCCAAGATGTCATATAGAACACACCTTTTGTTGGTAACTCTGTTATTGAACTAGATGACCATGTGCTTGAATTAGAATCAAAGTCCCAAAAAGAACCATCGTGTTTAATGCCGATCCAAATATCTCTATTTCTATCCCATCTAATATCATATTTTTTTTCTTCAGAACCATCCATGTAATGCAATACAGATGGAAAAGCTAAAGGAGCTTTCCAAAAATATTGTGCATTAGTATTGTCCCACTCGTAAGAAAGATTTGTGCCTTTAATCCAAGATGGGTGAGGTTGTGGTAAAATCATTTCTACTGGAGGTATCCATTCATAGTCATCATTTAGTGTCCATGATGGAAAAGGTTTTGCTGTGATAAAAACATCGCCTGCTGAATCATAAGTAAACTCTCTTCCAGCATAATTTTTTCTAAAATTTTTATTGTAAGATGTTTGTTTCCAATAAACAGGTTCATCTACACTTTTAGGTGTAGTATTTTTTACCCATTCTTCTGCTTCAGTAGACAAGTCTCCTCCATGAGCGTTCACATCTTCATTAGAAAAAACTAATACTCTAACTACTTCGTTATTTGATTCTTTTATTTCTGCAAAATGTGCCATTATTCTACTAACTCCCAATTTAAATTATCTTCATTCCATCTATAAGCTTGTTCATCATCTGGATATGGTTTAGGAGCAGTCCAATCTGCATTAACTAAATCTAAAACCCAAGAATTAAATGGTTTATCACGAAGAAAAATATCATTTTCTGGATCATAATTATATCCTACACCAGCATAGTTTCCTCTTAAAGGTGTTTTACCATTTGCATGTTGATTAAAATTTGTATTATAAGATGTTTGTTTCCAAATAGTTTCAGGATATGTTCCAAGTTCTTGTTCAATAACAGGGTCATTTGCGTGATTATTTTTTACCCATTGTTCTAGTTCAGTAGTATTCTCTCCACCGTTTTCAGAACATTGAGAATCTGAGATAACAATTACTCTTAAAACTTTATTAGTATCGGTTCTTATTTCTGCAAAATGTGCCATTAGAATGAATTACTCCAATTGCCTGCTTTAACATTATCATAAACTTCACCCATGTTCCACACACCTGAAGCTACGACTCTATTAACTTGAGTTACCATTACTACACCAGATCCACCACTTGCACCATATGTTCCATTTACACCAGTATTACTAGCAGGGGGAGAACCTTGTTGCGCTCCGCCTCCACCACCGCCACCAGTGTTTGTTCCACCAGCAGTAGATACAATAGCTGAAACTCCAGGTTGGCCACCTGTATTGTGGCTACCATTTCCTCCGCCACCATCTCCGCCAGTTGGTTGTGGTGCAGGATTAGTGCCTGGTTCATATCTACCAGCGCCTCCGCCACCGCCTACAAAACCACTATCGCCGAAAGGTGTTCCAGGAAAAAAAGAACTTTTATCAACACCGTCACCACCAGGTCCACCTACACCTGGACTTGAAGCATCAGTTCCAGCAGCACCTGCGCCGCCGCCACCTCCGCCGCCTCTGCCAACAGTTCCATTTGCACCAGCTCCACCAGCATTTCCTAAAGCAGAACCAGGAAATCCTGATGCATCAGATTGACTAGTAGCTCCCCCAGCTCCTCCAGCGGGATTAATAGTTCCTGAACCACCACCGCCATTACCGCCAGGACCTCCAGCTTCAGCAGGGGATGG
>Ga0209348_1000728_pt1 | contig 16522 bp, 18 predicted proteins | sample ETNvirenome_2_30_FD_184065 | JGI IMG/M metagenome (GOLD analysis project Ga0209348, IMG submission 184065) | Marine viral communities from the Pacific Ocean - ETNP_2_30 (SPAdes) (version 2) | ecosystem: Environmental > Aquatic > Marine > Oceanic | place: Pacific Ocean | collected 2013-06-22 | reverse complement strand
GGTAAAATTAGAAAGACTAAGAAGGATGGAACACCTTTTGCAAGATCCAATCGCTGCAAGGTATGTAACGAAGCTGGCTATACTCTTAGTAATACTATACATCTTGCGGGTCTTAAATTTAAACCGCCCAATGCTAAGTGGGCTAGTGCGAATGGTTTCACAACGAGTAAAGGTAATCTTCAGATACTGGAGTCATTAGCCACCACAAAACAAATGTATGAGGCTGCTGACTTTTTGTCTAAGGTACGAAGATTGTCTGCTGTCGATACTTATCTGTCTTCATTCGTTGACGGTATTGCTTTGCACACAAAGTCTGATGGCAGGTTACATGTCAAACTTTTGCAGCACAGAACAGCGACAGGACGTTTTAGTGGGGCAGATCCTAACATGCAGAATATGCCTAGAGGTGGTACGTTCCCTGTTAAGAAAGTGTTTGTGTCTAGGTTTGAGGGTGGCAAGATAATGGAAGCTGACTTTGCACAGTTAGAGTTTCGTGCTGCTGCATATTTATCTCAAGATCCTACAGCTATTGAGGAAGTATCTACAGGCTTTGATGTTCATTCTTATACTGCTAAAGTTATTAGTGATGCCGGTCAGCCTATTACTAGACAGGAAGCTAAAGCACATACATTTGCACCTTTATATGGAGCAACAGGATTTGGTAGGACAAAAGCTGAAGCAATTTACTACAATCACTTTACTGATAAGTATAAAGGTATTCGCAAGTGGCATGATAAACTGGCAAATGAGGTTATGTCTAATGGTAAAATTGTAACCCCATCAGGAAGAGAGTTTTCATTTCCAGATGTTGTCAGGATGCAATCGGGTAGGATAACACACTTTACACAGATTAAGAATTATCCTGTGCAATCTTTTGCAACGGCAGATATAGTGCCATTAGCATTGATGCACATTGAAAAACTTCTTGACAATAGACAATCATGTATAGTAAATAGTGTGCATGATAGTATTGTCATAGACGTACACCCTAACGAAGAGCAAGACTGTATCTATGCGATTAAGCTGACCAATTCACAGTTGACTAATTTAATATCATCTAAATGGGGCATAAATTTTAATGTTCCTTTAGAATTAGAAGCAAAGATAGGTCCGAATTGGCTTGACACAAAGGACGTGGTGTGATAAAACTATGCATCTTTTTTGACGCATAAGGAGTTCATATATGGAAAGCACTGAAGTAACAACGATTGACACAAACAACTATGCAGCTATGGCTAAGATGTCGGGCATAGCTAATGAAGCTAGAGGCGAAAAGAAATCATCAAGCACTCTGGCAAGACTTAGAGTTAGTCATACTCCTATCATGGGAGAGACTGAGATAAATGGTAAGACAGTAAAAGCTGAAGTTGTAAGTGGTGGAACTTATAAGTTAGAAATTCCCAATGGTGCTACTTACTATGGAGCATCTATAGAAGTAAGACCATACCTTACAAGGTTTATGTATAAGAGATTTGTAAGAGGCACAGGTGATACATCTAATCGTTTCATTAAAACTGTAATGGCGGATGATCTTAATATAGATCTGAAGGATAATGATGGTGGTTTCAATTGTGGTAAGCCAGCGGGTTGGATTGAAGACTTTAATAATCTTCCTGACTCAACTAAAGATCTTATCAAATCAATCAGGAGAACAAGGGTTGTGTTTGGTACAGTAAAATTAGTTAATGCAGTGGATGAGAGTGGCGAGTCAGTAGACGTAGATGAAACGCCATTCATTTGGGAAATAGATAATCGTGACGCATTTAAAAATGTAAGCAGTGTGTTTAATAAACTTGCCAAGATGCAACTCATGCCATTGCAGCATGTGTTTACTTCTACTACAGAGTCACGTACTATTCCCTCGGGTCAGGTGTTCTATGTGCCTATCACTAATCTCAATATTACAAACAAGCTTGAGATAACCAAGAATGATCACGATATGTTTGCTGACTTCTTGGCGTGGGTAGAAAACTACAATAAATATATTTTAGGTGAGTGGGATGGGAGGCAGCATTTGCATAAAGAGGAAGCCCCATTCGATGCGTCTGAAATTGTAGATATTGAAGTAGATTTGGAGACTGCATAATGCACCATCCTGCTGAACTGGCGTTACATGCATACATGGAGAAAGCCTGTAAGGGTGAGTCTACCATGTCAGAGGACACAATAAATCAAATAGCAACTGATGTGTCCAAAGCATTGCAACGTCAGTTTGGTGGGGGGAATAAGAAGAAGAAGTTTAGACTTAGAATGTCCAATGTTGGACGCCCTACTTGTCAACTATGGTATGAGAAAAACAAACCAGAGAAAGCATTGCCCCCACCTAACACCTTTGTAATGAATATGATGCTTGGAGATATAGTTGAAGCTGTATTTAAAGGATTGTTAAAAGAAGCAAAAGTCGATTACGAAGATTCAAAGGAGGTAACATTAGAGTTAGATGAAAACACTAACATTAACGGTACTTATGATATTGTCATTAATGGTCGTGTAGATGATATTAAATCTGCATCTAAATGGTCTTATGATAATAAGTTTAAAACATATAGTTCTTTAAAAGAGCATGACGGGTTTGGTTATATTGGTCAACTTGCAGGATACGCCAAAGCTTCTGGTAAAGAAGCTGGTGGGTGGTGGGTAGTTAATAAAGCCACAGGTCAGTTTAAATATTTACCTGCTGACGGTATTGACATTAATCAAGAGGTTTCTAATATAAACAATGCAGCTAATAAAATTAAACAAGATAAATTTGAACGCTGCTTTGAACCTGAACTAGAATTATTTAGAGGAAAGCCGACAGGCAATAAGATACTGAATAGTAACTGTAAGTTTTGTTCTTTCAGATTTGATTGCTGGCCTAATCTAAAAGAGGTTCCCTCAGTCGTATCTAAAGCAAAGGAACCTAAAATTGTTCAGTATGTACATATCAAGGAGTAGAAAAAATGTCTGATAATATTTCTCTTGATACTCTTTCTGAAGAGATTAGACAAGCAGAAGAACATATCCGTGTATTAAAGAAACAATACAACGAACTTAAATATGCCAACTTAAATTCAGCACGAGAGGCACTGCGAGATGCAGAGGAACGTGTGCGTCAAGAATATAGAGATCTGGGGTATGGTTCTTTAAATATTCCGGGTTATAAATATTACTGGAGAAACCTAAATTAATTTTGCTAAATCATAAACAATTTAGGGCAGCACGTAAGTATGGGTATCGTAGTGGTTTAGAGTACAAGGTCGCAGAAGCTTTAAAAGAAAATAATATTAAATATCTTTATGAAGCTGTTAAGATTGAATGGGAAGACCTTGCCTATAGAACTTACACGCCAGATTTTGTGCTGCCCAATGGTATAATAATTGAAACAAAAGGAATGTTTACTGCTGCCGACAGACGTAAGCATCTTTCTGTGCAGAAGCAACATCCAAAACTTGACATACGTTTTGTTTTTGAAAACAGTAGACGTAAGTTAAGAAAAGGAGCCAAGTCTACCTATGGTGAGTGGTGCTATCGTTATGGCTTTAGATTTTATGATAGAATTATTCCCGAAGATTGGTTACTTGAAAGAGGTAAGAACAAACATCAAAAGTTTATTAAGTTTAGTGGGACTAAAATTAAAAGGAGATACGAATGAATGACAATGATGATCTAGACTTAAAACTTTTTGATTTTCAACCTAATGATTTTATAATAAGAATACGCCCCGAAACAGAGGAGGGTGCGTGGACAGGTGACGTTAACATTACTATTCTTAATAGCAGTAATGTAAATATGACCGAAGAAAGTTATAGTGACATGATGCATTTCTGTAAAATGCTCTGTTCTACCGTGCCTATGATGGAAGAAGATGAGGATTTTAGAAACTTTGTTTCTGATTACGTTAGTCAAAATATAGATGGACAAGACTTAGAAAATATTGTAGAAGACACACAACCTCGCTCGTTCTCATCAGAGGGTGACAATATAATACGTTTAAACTTTGGAACTAAAACTAAAGGAAACGCATAATGACTGATTATGGCAAGATTATACGAGAAGAAGAACATAAACGTGAAATGCTTGCTGTTGACCATCCCCCACATTATAACAAACATGGCATAGAATGTATCACTGCTATTGAAGCAGCTCTTGGAGATGGGTTTAAGTTCTATCTTCAAGGCAACATTCTAAAATATATGTGGAGATATGAATATAAGAACAAGAAAGAGGACTTGTTAAAGGCACAGTGGTATCTCAGTAAACTTATTGAGATATATAAATGAAAGTTAAAATATTCTTAACTCTTGAGATAGATCCTAATGCATATTGTGTACCCTCTGATCAGAATGTAGCAGAAGAAATAAAAGAGAGTTTACAAGAATACTTGTATGACATAGATGGCGTTTACATTTTAAACATTAAATCTCTTCAGGAGTAAGAATAAATGACCTATGATATAACGATCTCACCAGAGAGAGATGATCTTTTTGACGAGCTAGGTATAGCACGTCTTAAAGAATCATACATGATGGAAAGAGAGTTGTCTCCGCAAGAAAGGTTTGCCTATGTTTCCAAACATTTCGCTTCTAATCAAGAACATGCTCAAAGACTTTATGAATATTCTTCAAAACACTGGTTATCTTATTCAACACCTATTCTATCGTACGGGCGTTCACGGGGTGGCCTTCCTATTTCTTGCTATCTTAATTATATACATGATAGTTCAAAGGGCTTAGTTGATAATCTTAGTGAAACTAATTGGCTCAGTATGTTGGGCGGTGGTGTTGGCATTGGCTTTGGTATTAGGTCTAGTGACGATAAGTCTACAGGAGTTATGCCACATCTTAAAATTTATGATGCATCTAGCTTGGCGTACAGGCAAGGCAGCACTAGGCGTGGTAGCTATGCCGCTTACCTTGACATTAGCCATCCTGATATTCTTTTGTTTCTGGAGATGCGGAAACCTACTGGGGATCAAAATTTTAGATGCTTAAACATGCATCATGGTATTAACATCACTGATGAGTTTATGGGTATACTAGAACACGCTATGGTTAATCCATACTCAGATGACTCGTGGGATCTGGTTGATCCTCATAGTAGTAAAGTACGTGATGTAGTAAGTGCCAAAGAATTATGGCAGCGCATACTTGAAATGCGTATGCAAACAGGGGAGCCTTATTTACATTTTGTAGATAAGTCTAACGCTGAGATGCCATCATGGTTAAAACAACAAGGTTTAAAGATAAATCAATCTAATCTTTGCTCAGAGATTATTCTTCCTACATCTTTTGACAGGACTGCCGTTTGCTGTTTGTCTTCTGTTAATTTAGAATATTATGATGAGTGGTCAAAAGATAAATATTTTCTTGTAGACACATTAGAGATGCTAGACAATGTTCTTCAATCGTTTATTCAAGATGCTCCCAATAGCATTAGTCGTGCTAAGTTTTCCGCCATGCGTGAAAGGTCAGTCGGTGTTGGAGCATTGGGATTTCATGCATATCTACAAGGCAAGAACATTCCATTTGAATCAGCAATGGCTAAGTCAATCAACATGCGAATGTTTAAGCATATACGAAAAGAACTCAATCATGCTAACAGAAGCTTGGCAGTTCTTAGAGGAGAGGCACCTGACGCAACAGGGACAGGATTACGTTGCAGTCACGTTATGGCAATTGCACCCAATGCTTCAAGTTCAATTATTATGGGAAATACGTCACCATCAATTGAACCTTGGAGAGCCAATGCCTATCGCCAAGATACGCTTAGTGGTTCCTTTCTAAACAAAAACAAGTTCTTAGATAAACTAATTAAAGAAAAGTGTGAGAAAGATAGCAAACTAAACTATGATCGTATTTGGTCAAGTGTTATAGCTAATGATGGATCTGTGCAGCACTTACGTTGTCTTGAGCCAAATGAAAAAGAAGTGTTCAAGACTGCTATGGAGATAGATCAACGGTGGGTGATTGAACATGCAGCGGATAGGCAGCAGTACATAGATCAGTCACAGTCTCTCAATGTTTTCTTCAGACCTGATGTTGACATCAAGTATCTACATGCTGTACACTTTATGGCATGGAAGAAAGGTTTGAAGACAATGTACTACTGTAGATCAGAAAAGATTGGTAAGGCCGATAAAGTAAGTCGTAAGATTGAGAGGCAGATTATAGATGAACTTAGTATGGAAGCACTTGCTTCTGGTGAAGAATGTTTAGCTTGTGAAGGATAGATCAATATGATTGAAGTACCTATTACAGATAAGATGCGTTCTTATGCTCATGCAAAAGCAAAGGAACTGGGTGTACTAAACAATTCAATTACACGAGGAAAGGGGAATGTCATAGGCTTTCTTGGTGAAGTAATGGTTGCAGATTATTTTGACTGTAAGTTAGATAACTCATATCAATATGACTTGATGTCACCAAATGGTATATCTCTAGAAGTAAAGACAAAGAAAACTACAGTAACTCCCAAAGACTATTACGAAGTTTCTATTGCTAGGTTCAATACAAAACAATCCTGTGATTATTATGTTTTCTGTAGAGTTCTAGAGGATCAGAGTGTTGGGTGGATCTTAGGATACGATACTCCCACTGTTTACAAAGAAACATGTAAGTTCTTGAAGAAGGGTGAAATAGATCCAGATAACAATTATACAGTAAAAGCAGATTGTTACAACAAGCCTATAGATAAACTAACAGTACCAGATAACTTACGCAAAGTATCCGGGTGGTAATAAATGATTAAGTACATAGGAAGTTGTTGGGCATCTATAATGGATAATAGATATAACCCACTAAGTAATATACCAAGTATGTCAGTTAGACATATGATAATGCAGGTTTTAGCATGGATGTGGTGTATTATATTTAGTATTTATGTTGGATCTTTTGTTGTATTTGGTATATCTGCAATAGCACATATATTATTAATAGCAGGTCTATTTATAACTGCTATAACTTTTAAATTAGCAAAAGATAAACCGGAAATATTTACAGGAGGTTTAGGACGAGCAAAAGGGGGAGAGCATGAGTAACTTAAAACTACAAGATGAGAGAGAGTATTTTAAACCATTTAATTATCAATGGTCGTATGATGCATGGAAAAAAAGTGAACAATCACACTGGCTACCAGATGAAGTGCCAATGATTGAAGATGTAAAGGATTGGAAAGAGAAACTATCTACAGAAGAAAGATATTTTCTTACTAATATATTTAGATTTTTTACGCAGTCAGATATAGATGTTGCAAGTGGATATGTAAATAATTATCTGCCTAACTTTCCACAGCCTGAGTGTAGAATGATGCTGCTATCGTTCGCTGCTCGTGAGGCTGTGCATGTAGCTGCATACTCTCATCTCATTGAGTCTCTTGGTATGCCTGAAAGCACGTACAATGAGTTCAACGAATATGAAGCCATGAGAGACAAACATGATTTCTTCAAAGCAAACGTAGCTTCTGGTGATCTTCCTATACCTTTACAAATAGCAGCTATATCAGCTTTTACTGAAGGCTTGGCGTTGTTTAGTAGCTTTATTATGTTACTTAATTTTCCTCGACACGGTAAGATGAAGGGCATGGGACAGATAGTTACATGGTCTATCGTAGATGAAACACAACATACAGAGGGTATGATTAAATTATTTAGAACTTATGTAGAAGAAAACATAGAGATATGGAATGACAAAACAAAATCAGAAATCTATAAGACGGCAACTAAGATGGTTGAATTGGAAGATAAATTTGTCGATCTTGCGTTTAAGATGGGTGCGATTGACGGCCTCAGTTCGTCAGAAGTTAAGGAATATATTCGGTATATAGCAGATCGTAGATTGATATCTATGGGTATGAAAGGTATATTTAAAGTCAAGACTAACCCTCTGCCTTGGGTAGAGACTATGATCAACGCTCCTACTCATACAAACTTCTTTGAGAATAGAGCTACTGATTATGCTAAAGGTGCATTACAAGGAGATTGGTCAGATGTTTGGGCGAACTAAAGAACACTTACATGAAGTAAAAATGTCTTATTGGAAACATTTTTTGTTTGCCCTTAGTTTAATTCCTTACTTATTATTTGCAATAGTCTTTTGTATTATACATGCTATAGTGCCGGGACTTTTCCCTGACACTGTTAGTTCAATTATTAGAGAGGTAAGCTTTAAACTATTTGATGATGGTGGAGATAATGGCTAACAAGTTACTAGATAAAGCGTATCGTAAAGGTTACGATGCATTCAAAGTTTGTGATCAAAAAAGAGATCACTTTTTTATTGCGGCTAATCCCATGAAGCCACACACCATGCAGCACAAAGAGTGGCAGCGTGGTTATGACGTTGCGTATAGCGACAATTATAAAAGGCTTATGAATGAACAAACTAAAAGAAGAAGCTGAAAACTGGATGAGAGACAAGTACTCGTATTTCAGTAAGAATATGTTATTTGACACATATCAAAAGTCTGCTATTGAGACTGCCATCTATCCTGATCAGTATAAGATACTCTACCCTGCACTTGGATTAGCTGCAGAAGCAGGTGAGGTAGCCAATAAAGTAAAGAAGTTGGCACGAGATGGTGAGGCCAGCCTACCTGAAAACTGGCGTGAGCAAGTAGCTGCTGAAATAGGTGATGTATTATGGTACTGTGCTGCATTAGCATATGACTTAGATATGTCACTGTCTGTGATTGCAGCCCACAATAAAGAAAAGCTTGCCTCACGTAAACAGCGGGGCAAGCTCAGTGGTAATGGAGATGATAGGTAGGTGTTAGTTACTTGTTGCTTGACGGTACAATCCTTTAGCTAAACCAGTAGCTGCAATAAAGTGATTAGTTTTAGGATTTTCTTTTTGCATTTCTATTACACTTTTTCCATATCTCTCTTGATACCAATCCTCAACTAGACCTCTTTTATCACTACTAAGTTTAAAATACTCAGCTTGATCAAAAGGTGTGTAAGAAGTTTTGCGTGGTTTTAGATTTATTTCATGTTTAGCAATTGATGTAGAAACTTGTTTGTAAATAGATAACATATTTTTAAGTTTAGCCTTTTTTTGATTTTTCGTAGCTTTTTTATACATGTCACTGTTTACATAATCTATAACACTCTCTTCTACTTTTTTTCCCAAGTAACTTTTAATAATATTATCTGCCTGTTTATCTCCTGTCTTAGGAGATATTTCATAGCTTTTTATTCCAAATTTAACCATCTCTCTTTCAACAGTGTTTCTAGGTGCTTCAGTTCTTACACCAAGAAACTGACCAACTAGAGGACTTCTTCTAAATATATCAGATTCTCTTGTAGGACTTTCAACTGCTGGTAAAGACTTTGCCATGCCCGGAATATCTTTGACTAATTTATTATTAACAGCCTCAAAAAATGCATCACTAAAACCTAATTCTTTATAGGAATTACTTGCACGAACTCTTGCAGCTTCTGTATCATAAGCAGCTTGAATATCTCTAACTACTCTAGCTGGAGTAAAATAAGATCCAAATATCTCCCCAACAAGACCGCCAGCATATCTACCTACTTTAGTCTCAACTAAATCATCTTCTTTTCTAATAAGTTCAAAAGTTTTATCTAAAATATAATTACTAGCCCCAGTTCTAGCTTGTAGCCCTGTTATACCAGCTATTACTTCTTTGGTGTCAACAGGAGCTTTACCTGCTATTAATTCTGCAATTGCTAAATAAGGTGCTAGAGGAAACAAAGGTCTTAGATCCGCTGTTGATCCATCTTCTTTTTTATATTCAAACCATTTTATATCCGGGTTATCTGAACGATATTTAATAGCGGCTATTAGAGCGGCTGTTCCTACAACCCCTTTAGATACTTCACGGCGACTTTGGGTTAGCAAATTTTCAGTCATTTGAGGATCATTCATCCCCTTAAATTTAGCTAATCCATATTTGTACGCACCATTGAAAAGACTAGCAGGTGAATATTCAAATTGAAATTGTAGGGCATTAACCATGAAACGAGGAAATGGTATTACAGCAGTTGCCGTAAACGGAAGACTTTCTACAGCCTTAACAAATAAGTGACCTACACTATCTCCTATTTTACTACTCTCTCCTATCTTAGCTAAACCTTTTCTTTTTTCAGATCCTTTTTTTGGCATTCTAGAAAAAGTAAAATACAGAGATTCTTCAATTGCATTTTGTAAAACTTTATCTGGAAGCCTTTTACCAGACGCAGCAAATTCTTCTATGCTTTTAAATTGATTAATCTTAGTTGGGTTATCTGTAATAACACCTGCTCTTCTCATAGCCTTATCTATAGTATGAGTAAATATTGCTCTTCTAAACACTATATCTTGAGCTATATTTAAGCCATTTAATTTTTCAGATAGCCACCATAACCCTTCTTGATCGCTAGATTCTTGTAATGTTCTATTAAGACGAGAGGTTAGAACTGGGTTGTGCTTTAACAAAGCGTCACTTAGATCGGCTGTTTTAGTTATGCTTGCAATTCTATATGCTGATTTAAAACTATCTCTTATTATGTCTTTATAAGATAAAGAAGTACCTTTTTCAATCTGCCCATTTCTGGCGGCATTTAAAGCTTTACCTATATGATAGATAGAGGACTCAATAGCGTCAGATGCAGCCATCATAGGAAGTCTTATTGTACCAGTTGCTATGTTTCTAACGGTAGTAGCTATCTGAGTTACCATCAAAGATCTTCGATTTCTATCTAAGTTTTTTAATCCATCATAAAATGAAGCGAAAGGAGTTTGCACTAGGGAGGTACTTCCAGTTTCACCTAATAAATCTTTAATCTCTCTATCTGTAAAATTCATTCCTTTAAGTTTATCTTTTATTACTTTACCCATTCTACCCAGACTACCCATAACTGCGGCAGAATCTGAAACAGTTGCACCCATAGCGTCTACAAATTGTTTAGTTGTTAAACCTGCTCTTTGTAATGCTCCTTTTAAATTAACATCTTCAACTCTTAAAGCTGATAAAAACCCACCTTGTCCCTCTTCTCCCCCCATTATTAAATCGCGGGTTTGTTTACTTAGTTCATCTAAATCTGATTTTGTTGCTGTCTTTGGGTCAATATCGTCTGCTGCTTTTAATGCAAATTTTGTTAATGAAGCTACAACTTCAGAGGCTCTCATGTCCTCTGTTACTATTTCAGAAAGCTTACCTGATCTAGCAAGATCTTCTGCTAAATCAGTAGCAACCATACTAATTCGTTTCATAAGTTCTTTTTTAAATTGAACTTGAGCTACGAAATCATTTTCGTCAGGCACATCTCCTAATTCATCTAATACATCTCTGCCAGCTTTAGTATCAAATATAATTCCAGAACCTGTTCCGGGTTTGTTAGCCTCTGCTGCTAATGAAGTTGCAGTCTCTACAAACCCCTTTTCTCTTCTGGCATACTCTTGGGCTAATTTATCTCTGTTAATTTTTAATTTTCTAGCTTTTTTCAAAACCGCTTTACTGTTTATGCCACGAGAGGCAGCTACACCAGCGGTTCCTAAGACTAAACCTAACCCACCTACAACAGCAGCCTCAGTTCCACTAACTTTGTCTTGCATATCAGAGAGAACTCTAGCTTCTTGTAGTGCTAAAGATTGTACAGCACCCACTCCAGCTTCACCAACAATACCTGAAGTTGCTATTAGTCCGGGTTTAGTTTTTAACATACCCTTAATGCCGTACTTTTTTGCTTCTTCTACAGCGGCTCTTTTACCGCCTTCTTGCAAAGCTTTTGTAACGGCACGAGTTGCCGCAATACGTGCTATAGAACCCGCTCCGAAACCAAGATAACTAAATGGATCTGTTATTAGAGCAGCCCCATAATCTCTTATTGCTGACGCTACACTTGTTCCCCCTTCTTCCCAAAAAGAAGGAGCTTTCTCTATTCCTGAATACAATAAACCAAACTTTTTACGCATTTCAGGTTTAGATTCTCGCACCCAATTAAGTTGTTTACCTAAATCAATTGTGTTAAATTCAAACTCTCTAACGTGAGAAAGAAATCTTTTTACATATTCCTCATTAGTTTCATCTTTATCTTGTTTGCCTTCTTCTCCAAATCTATTTTCTTGATACTCACGTAACATAGTCATATAATTTTTATCAGAGGCTAACTGCTCAAAAGTAACTTTGTCACTTTCATCAGGTTGTGTTCTAACTGTGGGAGTTATATCTTTGTCATCATCTTTTCTAGCAGGAGATGCCCAACTAAAATCTAAGTCTTTTACAGTTACACCTTCTTTAGGCTCAACAGGAGTTACATCTTCTTTAGACTCAACGGGAGCCACAGTAGGTTGCACCGTAATTTTTTCTTCCTCTGATTCCTCTTCAACCTTTGTTTCCGGCTGATCTTGAGGTGGTGTCTCTGGTATAGCCCAACTAAAATCTAAGTCTTTTACAGTTATGTTTTGGTTTTCTAACATTGTTATCTAAACATCCCCGTAGTCATGCCACCTTCCATTCTATAATTCAAGATTATTTGTTTAATTTGATTAGGTGTTAAATCTAATTTTTCCATTATATTTTCTATCTGAGCGTCTGTAAGTTTTGTGCCTAATCTGTTTGCAAGTTCTTTTGCATAAGCTTTGGGCTGTGTTCTTGCTAATGTCTGGTGTTTGGTTTTATCATTATCCGCAAGGTTAATTTTTTTCTGTGGGGGTTTGACCGTGCTAGCACCACCTGTCGGTTTTCCAGTGCCAGCACCACCTGTCTGTGTTCCAGTGCCTGACCCACTTGCGTTGGCTTTAGCCGCTCTCATTTCATTAAGTTTGCTTCTTAAACTAGGCAGACTAGTAAACACCGCTTCTGCTGCTGCACCATTAGGTTCTAAAGTCTCCTCATCAACTAACTCTTTTCTTATAAATCTTTCTGCAAATTTTCCTGTTTCTTCTCTCCAAACATTTCCTGCTTGATCTACTGGAACGGGATTTCCAGTTTTTGGATCTGTAAGAAATATACTATTTTGTTCTCTCTTATAACTGTAGAGATTTTCTAGATCTTTATTGCCTTTTTGAAATCTACTCATTATATTTAATACTTGTCTATCAGTTCCTGTTGATGTTTTCGTAATGTCTTTTAACTGCTTTAAATATTTTATATTACGTGCAACAGACTGCTCCACTTCGTATTTTTCAGCTTCTGTTAAATTCTCCCCTGTTAGAGGATTTACACCTGTTTCAAGCTTAACGAAGGCATTTTGAAGTCTTTTTTCTACAGAGGGGACGTTTTTCTCTAGTTTTTGTCTGGCTGCTATGCTAGAGGCTAAACCTTCTCTATTTACTATAGCACCTTTAAGACCTTCAATATCTTCACGCAATCTAGATTGAAACATAGAGTTAATCTTTTCATTCATCTTCTCACTAGCGTCATCCATGCCAAGACCCAGACGAGCAAGACCTGATGTATCTCTATAGCTGGTGCTGACTGGCTTAACTTCCATACGTATAGCCTTCATAGCTCTTTCTTTGTCAACATCACCAAACTGAGACAAGTCTATTTTATCAAATGCAATTTTATCTTTTAAAGAATAACTAGAATTAATCTTTCGTGTTTCATCTACATCATCTATATAGGCTTGAACTTTATCGATATCTCCACCTAACGCTTTATAAGCAGCTAGTCCTTTTGCAAAATCACCATCAAATTCATTAGCCAAACGAACAATTGCTTTTTCTGCACGAGTATCATGCTCTTCTGCTCTCTGTATCTTTTGTGCTTGACGAGTTTCCCAGAAGGTTCTTGCCCTACTCATGTCTTTGTTTCTCTGATCTATTGCCGATTTCAATGTAGCGTCTATAGATGTGGCAAGCCCACTTAAAAGACCTGAACCAAAACTTCCACTAAAGAATCCCATTACCTTCTCCTTGCCATCAAGCCTACAGGCTCATCATCTTCAACGTCCATTTCAATAGGTTCTTCGTCTTCTTCTCTTTCACTTTTAAGATCAACGCCCTCTACCTCTTTTTGAAATTTAGAAACCATTTTAGCTAAGAAACTATCTCTTGTTTCCGTTGGGCGATCTAAACCTGTATTATATTCTATACCTGCAGCGTCACCGATTAACATAAGCATTTCCATTAATAATGGTAAAGTCATCATGCCTACATCGACAGTATGCAATCCCTCCATCACACTTGACATTTGCATTGTATTGGCAAGCACTGTAACAGGAACACCCATCTCTAGTATATCAGCCGCCTGAAGCATGAAATCTTCAGCAGACATGCGTTGCATATAATACTCAATAGCTTCATCTACGGTTGAATACTCCGGCGGATTCTGCCACGGCCTAGCACCTAACTCTGCAGTCAATGACTGTCCCGGTACAGGTGCGCTAAAAGAAGGTTGATCAGATAGTGCTACCATTTTTTATCTCATCTCTATGTCTACGTATTACTTGCATTTGTTTTCCAACACGAACAAGCGGGTTTGATACATCCATACCATTTTTTTCTTCAGTTTTTTTAGAAAGTAAACCTGTGCTGGGTTTTTCTTCTTTCTCTTCTGGTATATTTTCTATATCCATATTGAAGTAAGCACTTGCGGCTGGATTATTAGACCGATTGAAGATCATTTCTTAATTCCTTTTTAGGTTCTATTACCTTGTCCATAAAGTATTTTGTGATACGTTTAAGCAGGGGTTTGTTGTGTATAAAGTTAGCGTAAGCTTCACCATGTTTACTGTATAATTTCTTAAACCATTTAGGTGCTTTGAACTCTAACCATACCCTAAACATATACCATTTTATATTTCTATCACCGTACACTTCACGAGCTACCCAACACAGTATCCAAGCACTTCCAAGTGTTCCTATTAAACTACCAATAGCAGAACCTGCGGAACTAGAAGATTCTTCATCTGCTATTTCTTTTCTAGCGTTAGCGTCTAACTCAGCTACAGCTAAAGCACTAACACGATCAAGAGCGTTTTCAGCGGAAGTCCATGCCCACTCCATTGAATCACCGAAATACTGCCATAGATTTTGATATGCAGTTTTACTAATACTAAGTATGTTATTAGCATTAATTTCGTTAGCACGGTTTACAGCAGCAGTGTCAGCCAAAGCAATTTGCCTACGCCATTGAGCATTTGATTGTGCAACGATTAATCTGTTTTGAGCATTAAATTGATCACGTTGATTATTTAATTCAGCGTTAAATCTCTCTACTGTGTTTATTTGACCAGCATTAAACTGTGATTGAGCATTAGATTGTGTTGCATTAAACTGAGATACTTGCGTTGCTAGATTAGCAAAAAACTGATTAGTTTGATTTTCAGATGCTGCATTAAATTGAGCAGCGGCATTGATAGCAGCTTGGTCTGTAAACAAAGACTGCACAAGCTGCTGCTGCTTAAACAATTCAGTTTGCTGTCTGTTAGATAAGTTAGCCATATCCATTTGTAAGAATGACTGTGCATTTTGCACAGCAGCCTGTTGTCTATTATTTAAATTAGCTGAGTCTAACTGGGCTAGAGCAGAAGCCTCTGCCATTACTAGAGCTTGCTTGTTAGCTAAATTTTGTAAATTAACTGTGTTAGCAATCTTGCTATTTTCTAATGCAACTTGTTGTTCAGCAGTAAAGTTTAAATTAGCTATATCACCAATGGTTGCAGCGTTTCTAACACGAGCTTGAAATGCTTGGTCAAACTCTTGTCCAATAAATGCTGCTCTTTGCTGTGCTGCAAGCATAGCACGTTGTTGTCTGTTTGACAAGTTAGCCAGCTCAAATTGTGAGACAGTCTGTGCATCCGCTTGTGCAATAGGCAAGGCAGATTCAAGTGCCGCTTGCACTAGTGCCTGTCCAGCAACACTACTTGCACCTAATCCCCTAGCAGCTAACTGCCCTGCTACCCCTCTTAATGCTCCAGCAGCCCATGAAGGTGGATCTGCAGCGTCAAAGTCTTGCGTAAGTGTAGCAAGTTGATTCTGCACCATTGTTTTTGCAGATGGTGTAGCTTGTGCAGCTTGTATTTGCTCAGTAAATGCGGAGGCTTTTTCTGCATTAGCAACACCACTTATTAATTCGCCTTGTTGTATTTCTCGTTGAACTGGATTATTCATAAGAATACCAGTTCCTTGTTGAGCCTGTAACTGACTTACACTACTTTCTGTTTGTTGTGCTGCTGTTATTTGCGCTTCTGGAGAAACAGTTCCTTGAGCAGGATCAAAGTCTTGCATTAGGTTAGCTACACCAGTTTGAGTGGTAGCCGCATCAAAAGTACTAGCGGGTGCTACGGGAGCCGCAACTGCTGATGCAACTCCTGCAGTGGCAGTGGGTACATTTATAGCTCCTGTTACTTGACCTGTTCCAGCAGCCATATCCTGATTACCTGTAATAGGCACAGTAGTAGGTGTCACCGCCCCTCCTACTGGTAAAGCAGGATTTAAAGCTCTGTTTGTCATATCCTGTGCAATGGTAGGTACTACTGTAGGTGTAGTAGCTGTTCCCGTGCCTGTTCCTGTCCCAGTATCTGTCCCAGTTCCCGTGCCTGTTCCAGTTCCTGTGCCTGTGCCTGTCCCTGTTCCAGTATCTGTTCCCGTGCCTG
>Ga0209348_1000727_pt1 | contig 16529 bp, 19 predicted proteins | sample ETNvirenome_2_30_FD_184065 | JGI IMG/M metagenome (GOLD analysis project Ga0209348, IMG submission 184065) | Marine viral communities from the Pacific Ocean - ETNP_2_30 (SPAdes) (version 2) | ecosystem: Environmental > Aquatic > Marine > Oceanic | place: Pacific Ocean | collected 2013-06-22 | reverse complement strand
GTCCAAAAATTATTCCAATCTATTAAATTCCAAAAAAAAGATGTTATTTGAGAACGATCCTTTATTAAATCAAACGACTTGTTGTTATAGTTATCATCAGTGAATTGATTACTATTATTTAACAATTCTTGTGAAATGCGGCTTGATGTATCTATGTGAGTAAACAAATCCCACGCACAAAACATCTTATAAGATATATTCTTTTCTTTTAAATAAAATTGACACATTAAAATATTTTCTAAAGTTTCTAAAAAAGCCTGTTCATTTTCTTGATTTGAATAATGTCTGCTCCAAAAATTACTGTTACGCCAATTTGAAATAACTCTAACTAATAAGTCGCTTTGGTTACTAAGAAAAGAACTTGGATATTTTTTATAAAGATCATTATTTTTCTTAATAATTTTATCATATCTGTTGATACCGGTCCACTGTAAAACTACTTGTATATCTTCTGCGCTGTGATCTTGTAATAATTTTTCCACACCTTCAATACAATTTGTCGCAATCGCATGATTTCCAATACCGGGAACTGAAGGGTTTAATAACTCCATCTCCATCCAGTTCGATATATAATCTGCCCAAGTTGGGGAGTTAGCTGTCATGCTACAACCTGATGTTAAAAGTGTTTTTTTCATAATTTATCTCCAATCTTTTCTTTAATCAATTCATAATCCTCTCTATAAATTTGTTTTAATTTGTTCTTTATATTTGGATAAATGTTAATAAAATGAATTAAGTTTTGAGCTTCGATAGGTCTGGTGTTTGTGTTTTTATTCACAATTTGTAAATCAAATTTTTCTTTCATTTTTTCTGTTACATCTTGAATTGACCAAAAATCGTCAACTTTAATAATTTCATTTTGTTCATCTGTTATAAACCATTTTTGTCTAGCACAGTGACCGTTCCAATCAGGATCTATTTCCAAATCCTTAACAAATTCTACAAATCTATGCTCATTTGATTTAAATGAATTTTTATAAAAATCTTTTTCAAAAGTTTCGGGCCAATCTGTTCTTTTTAAGATTTCAAAATAACCACTTATTAAACGCTCAACGGGATCTCTAAGTATACAAAAAACATAATTATCATTTAAAATGCTTGGGTTTTGAATGTAGTTGTCCCAACGCCATGTTTTTCCGTGATTATGCCCTTTAAAGAGATTATGAAAAACAGTTGTTCCAGCGCACTTATCAATTTTTAGAAAACACACCTTTTTTTGGAAATGAACCAAACACCTTCCTTTGTATTCTTCTAATTTCAAACCTTACCTCTATAAAATTTAACGGTGTTTAGGATACCATCATAATGGTTAAAGAATTCAAAACCACTAAATGTTTCTGAAAATCTTTTATTGCTCATAACTTTTACAGGGTCACCATCTTTATATTGTGTATCAAATACTATTTCGCCTTCAAAATTACAAGCCTGTTTAATTAATTTTGCTGATTCTGCTATAGAATAGCCTTTTTCTTGGCCCATGTTAATTGGATACTCTTGTCCTTCAAACTGTAAGCATCTCATTAATATTTCAACAAAATCGTCAATGTATGCCCACTCTCTAATTGGAGATCCTGTTCCCCAAACGACAAACTTTTTTTCTCCCTTTTTTTGGGCCTGTAGCATTCTAATGATCATACCATTTAAAGCGTGGGTGTGGTTTGGGTCAAGTGAGTCACCCGGACCATAGGTGTTTGGAAATAAAACATTAATAGTCCTAACTCCATATTGCTCTTTAAAACACTTTGATAGATAAAAAATAGACCTTTTTGAGTTGCCAAAAGAAAAGACAGAGGGATGTACATCACCATCAAGCCATTCTTCTTCGTGCTGTACGTTACTTGTGCCGGGATAAGAACAGTTTGAAAAAGGTTGAATTATTTTGATTTTTGAATTAAAAGATGTCACTGCTTTGTAGAGATTTAACGCCATTTGTACATTGTCGTGAAATACTTCAGCCGCTTTTGTTCTTACATAATGAACACTACCTCCATGAGAAGCTAAATTAAAAATAACATCTGGGTTTGTCTCTGTTATTTTTGACAAAACTTGTTTGTAGTTTCTTAAATCAACACCAGATGATCTTTCTGCTGTTGAAATATCAAAATTTTCTTTTTTAAGTCTTTTAATTAAATTTTGCCCAATAAAACCAGTTGAGCCCAAAACTAATATTTTCATTATTTCTCCTCTTTAAAGTTTAAAATGTTATTATTAGAATCACACCACTTTTCTGCATACTCTCCTCGGTGTGGATTGGAAAACATTGGAGAGTAATATTTTTCACAGCCTTCAAAAAAATAATGAATAGCTTGTGATTTTCTTGTTCTGGAGGGGTCTAAAATATCAGATCCACCATGTAGTAAATTGGCTGACCATATTAAGGCTTCTCCTTTTTTCATATTGACTGTGACTTCTTTAGCTTTTTTAGCTTTTATTATACTTCTAACAAAATTCTCGTATTTAGAATAATTTAACTTATATCCATTTTCAATATCATCTGGATGTGGGAGATTTAATGTATTATAATCAAATGTTCCCCATTTGTGACTACCGGGCACAATTCTAAGTGCTCCATTTGTTTCATCCATATCTTCAAACGCAACCCAAGAACCAACCATCCACAATTGAGGTATGGAGTGAAAATGTATCGTGTCACTATGAAGGGGTTGTTCTGTTCCCTTTAAAAAATTAATTGTTGAAAAGGGAAAACATTTTCTTCCGTATAAAAAATCTAGTGTTGACATGGTTTTCTGATTCATAGCTAGCTCTTTTACAAACTCGCTCTTCTTCCACATTTGAAACGGCCTTGGGCTATCATTGTACTCATACTCGACCTGCCTGTTGGCATCATCAATTGATAGATAATATTTTACGTCTTTTATTAAATTATCTATAAACTCATCTTTTAATTCTAAATCTAATATTAAATACCCATCTTCATGGTATTTTATGGCCATTTCCTTTTGTTCTGTTGATAAATTTAGATTTTCAACAAGATCGTAAAAAAATGGCGATTCAATCCAAGGAATGTTCAGTGCGCCCGTATCTTTAAAATAATCAATGCTCATTTATAGTTCTCCTAACTCTTTTAAATCTTGTGTTTTGTATTGTTTCAACTGTTTTTATTTTTATTGGAATTTTAAATTTTTCTAATTTCAAGGAACAATGTTTTTTTATTCTATTTTTTAAGCTTGAGCTTTTTTCATCAGACTTTAAACAGACATTGGCACAAACAATATTTCCTAAAATAGCATTTGATTCAGAAAACACAGAAACATCAGAAATATTATCTAACTCTAAGATAACACTTTCAACTTCGGCTGGGTAAACCTTTTGACCACCAACGTTAATTATATCACTATCTCTTCCCAATATTTTATAATATTCACCATTTACTTCAACATTATCGCCAGTTATAAGCCATCCATCCTCTGTAAAAGGATTATTGTGGTTTAAATAACCAAGCATAGTGGAATTACCTTTAATTTGTAATTTGCCATCCACAACGCGAGTCATAAATTCTGATCCTCCTAATTTTACCCAAAGAGAATCATTGCTTAAAGATTTTGATCTTAAAACGCCTATTTCTGTTAATCCATATGTTTGTAATAAGTGAACACTTGGCAACAACTCCCTAACTTTCTTTAACGTGTGTTCATGCATTAATTCAGTGCCATAAGAAATCATTTTTAATGATGATAAATCATAATTTGATATCTTACCAGATATTAAAAGAAAATTTATAAATGATGGACTTGTTGGTAATAATTCTCCTTTAAATTTTTCTACACTTTCCAGAACCATATCTGGGGTTCTGCTCTTTGGAATAATTAGGCAACCTCCGTTTGACAAAGTGTAGAGAAATGTATTAATACCGCCAAGATGATCAAAAAGCAAAAATGAAACAACTCGCATTTTTTTTCTTTTAGTAGTGAATTTTTCAAAAATAAAATTTAAATCGTGAACGGCTGCTTTATTTTTACCTGTAGACCCAGAGGAAAAAACCACAAGACCAGAATTATTTCTATTTCTTAATTGCTTATAATAATCGTGCTTAGTCTGAGTGTTTTGAAGTTTTTGTATTTTTATTTCTGATTCTAAAAAGCTGATTTCGTAATCTGCTGTTGAAATATCTTGAAAGTGTTGTCTTTTATTTTTGGAAATCTCTGAGATTGGAATTACAGTGTGTCCGAGTTTACAAAGAGTAATAAATAAACAAATAGACTCAAAACACGTTTTACTATAAATGGAAATCAAAGATTGTTTTGATAATATTTTTTTACTTAAAAGTTCCTCATATTTACAAATTTTAGCTAATAAGTCATCATATGTGTATGTTTTATCGCGATCAACAATTGCCTCTTCATTTTTAAAAGATTCCAATCTATTATAAAAAGTTTGAAAATTATTCATTACAGACCTCCCAAATATATTTTTTGACCAGTAATAAAGTCACTTTTCTCGTTTAAATAAAAATCAATCACATTTAAAACGTCTTGAAAGGAACCATATCTTTTTATGGTTTGCTTGTTAATTACATTTTGTAGCTTATCGTTATTAACATTTTTAATTAAATTTGTTTTAATTGGATTTGGTCCAATTAAATTAACTGTTACTCCGTAATCTATAACTTCTTTAGAAAAAGATTTAGTAAAAGATTCTACAGCACTTTTAGAGGCAGCATATACAGTTTCACCCTCTAATCCAATGGGAACTGCTATTGTCGAAAAATTAATGATTCTACCTACTTTATGTTTTCTCATGATTTTTACAGCCTCTCTTGAACAAATAAAAGCAGCAGTAAAATTAATATTAAAAATTTTATTAACAGTTGATATCGGAGTCAACAAAACATGATTCATAGATGCGATACCAGCATTGTTTAATAGACCATAAAATTGTGTTTTTGAATTTCTAATTTTTTTAAACATTAGAAGTATTTCTTGTTCTTTGCTCAAGTCAAGTTTAAAATGTTGATAATTATCATTGTGTATAGATGAGTCACCTCTTGAACAACCAAAAACAAAATATCCATATTCCAGCATTGATTCAGCTAAAAATTTACCAATACCTTTAGAGGAGCCTGTTATTAAAATTGACTTCTTCACAAATTTTCCTCTTGAATCAGTTTCATTGTAAAGTCCAATAAACTTTCAATTGTTGAAAAGGGCCCTCTTTCGGACATTGCTCTTTCAGAACTGATTAATATATTCAAACCATATTCATCTTGAATTTGTTCTTCAAAGTCTACCAAAATTGAAACCATGTCCAAAGAATCAACATTAGAAATAATTTCAAATTGATTACCTTTTTCATTCATTTCATTTATTAGTGATTTTTCTTCGATATTCGATCTTAAAATCTCTTCAAGAAGTGTTTGTAATTTATCACGCATTGTTTTCTTCCTCTCTAATCGCTTTTTCTTGTTTATATATTTTTTCTTTATCTCTTGTTCTTATGGGTCGCGCTGGATTTCCAGCATAAATGGTCCAAGGTTTAGTGCTTTTGTTTAGCAAAGATCCAGCCAATAATATAGAACCCTCAGATAAAGTAACACCCGGTAATATAGTACAATTTGCTCCACATCCAGCATATTTTTCAAACTTTATTGTTGTTAAAATAAGTTTTTTAAACTTTTCTGGAATTAATGGGCCCATTAAATTACAGTCATTATAGTCATCAGATCCAGCTACAATTTTTGAGCCAACTGCAATAAAACAAAAGTCTTCCAATATCATTTTAGATCTTGCGCTGCCTATTATACTAACATATGGGCCTATATGAACATAATCTCCAACTGTTAATTGTGTGGTACAATAAAATCCCTTATCAATGGCAACATGATCTCCAAATTTAGCTGTATCGTTACATCTAATATGGCTATCCTCATTAATATAAAAATCTATTCCACAATTTAGTTCATCTTTTTTCATAAAAAGTTATTCCTCTCTAAAAACATCCATGTTTGTTAAATCGGGCCAATCAGTATAAATCCATTTTTTTGGATTTTTTTTAATCGCATCAGGAAGTTTTTTTAAGCCAAGCTCAGCGGTCTCTGGTGTCATATAATAATGATACCCAATTGTTTTAATGTTTTGAACTGCCCATGATTCATCTGGGTTTCGCCCATCATAAGACATTTTTTTCAAAATATCAAAGTCTTCCTCTTTGTCAAATAAAATAACCCCACCCCTTCCAAGACTGAGGTGTTTTCTAAATTGAAAACTGACGCTCATATATGTGCCTTTTACATAACTATTTGGTTTCCAAAGGACGGCAGCATCAATAACATCATCTGTTAGATAATAATAATCTTGCCACTTTTCATCAGTCCATTCCATATTTATGTTTAATTTATTAGCTAACATGGGAACAGACAAATAAGTGTGTTTTGGAACTTTTATTTTTTTTACATTTTTCATTCTTAAACACAATTCTATTCCATGAGTACAACAATCTACAGCTACCGCATAAGGGGCACCGAAAAATTTTGCTATCTCTTTTTCAAAATCTGCTATTACTTTAAATGACATATCCCAACTCCTTTGCGTATTTATAAGATAATTCCTTTGGTCTTTTTTTTATTGGTTTAGCTGGATTTCCAACATAAACGGTCCAAGGTTCAGTTGTTTTGGTTACCAAAGAATTAGCACCCACTACAGTTCCCTCTGAAATTGTAACACCGGGAAGAACCACACAGTTTGTACCCAAACAACTAAATTTTTTCATCACAACTTTGCTTGTTTTAACTTTTCGATAACGCTTTGGAACTGTTGGGTTCATCAAATGTCCCGAACTATAATCGTCTCCACAGCAAACAATTCTACAGCCTGCTGAAAGACCTGTAAAATCTTCCATAATAAAGTGGCCACTTTTTCCACCCAATACAGTACAATATGGCGAAATATGAACGTAATCTCCAACATTAATTTGAGTGGTGCAATAAAACCCTTTATCTATAGCGACATGATTTCCAAAAACAGAGTTTTCTTTTTGTTTTAGCACAACGTCTTCATGAATATAGAAATCATCCCCAACTATCATATGTTGATACCCCCATTGATTTTAATCGAAGTTCCAGCAACATATTCATTTTTAATTAAAAAATTAATTGTATTGTATAGTTCTTCCATTTTGCCAAACCTTTTTAAAGGAATTTTATCAATTATTGTTTTTTGTATCTTTTCTGGTATTCTATGTGCCATTCCGGCATCAAAATATCCTAACTGTATTGTATTACATGTAATGCCTTTAGATAAATTTTCTAAAGTGGCTGTTTTCACTAAATTATCTACAAAGGCTTTTGATGCTGAATAAACAGAAGTACCAACAACAGGCATTGTAGATAATACAGACGATAAGATGATAACTCTTCCATTGTTATTTTTTCTCATCATTGGTAAACAAGTTGACAATAAATTTATATTACCTAAAATATTAACATTAATTTGATTGTGTAGTTTATGCATGTTTTCTTCATCATATTTATGTAAAAAACAATCGTAATTAACACCAGATATATTTAAAACAACATCAAAAGAATTAACATGAAAAAACTTTTCCAATTGTCTAAAATCAGTAATATTTAGTCTTTTTGATCCAACAGATGTTACATCGTATTCTTCAGTGAACATGTTTGTCATTTGACGCCCAAGACCACCTGTTCCACCTATAATTAACATTTTATTTTTCATATGAATCCTCTTGTTTTATAAAGTAACCCAATCCTGTGGGAAAAAGTCTACTAAATTAAAGTGATCATAACCCGGACCATAAAAATATGATTTTGGTGCTACGACCGTTTTATTATCATTTTTATTCATGTAAGCTGCCCACCATCCATAAGTTGAATTACCTATAATATTGTGTGTACACAGACCCATATGAACAAAATCCTCAATGTTATTTTTACCACTAGCGGCATAGGCTTTTATTCCAGTTGGCGCGAAGAATTCTTGCGCTTCTTTAATATTATCAGAAAATAAAAGTATATTATAATCATCTAAAGATTTATTTTGAATTTTTAAAATATTTTCAATCCCTTCTTCATAAAAAGATAAAGGAACATTTCCATGAAAATGTTGAATTCTTTCTAATTTTCTATCTCCAGCAATTCTAAAATGTAATGAAATTGTAGGTTTTTCATGTAACTCTTTATATGTGTGATTTATATATTTAATGATTTTTTCTTTTATTTTCCATTCTTTTCGAATATCAAAGTCGCTAAAATATTTATCGGATTGAAAATAACCATTATAAATTGTGTTTTCCAAAGCTGGTAATTCTTGATATTCATACACTCCGTTAAGGTCTCTATGGTTATACATGCTCATATTTAAAGATGCTTGCTTGTCATTGTCATAATAATTAAAATCATTTTCAAATAACAGAGGAATCTCATAGCGAGTGGATTGTTTAAAACGTTTTTCGTACATCAAGAGGCCACCATCAAATGTTAGTCTCGTAATAGACGATGGTGTATAATAAGGAATATTGTGCTTTTTGTGTAAATTATAAATCGCAGCGAGTTGAAACAAGTTATTTCCTAACCCACCCATCATTTTACATGTAATCATGTATTATCCTTTTTTAAATAATTTAAATATATAAAATCTTCTGATGTGTTTAAATTTTCAAGTAAGTGAAAATTTTTTTTAATATATTTTGCCTTGGATAAATATAACTCTTCGGTTAACATATCAATTGATTCTAAGTCGTCTAAGAAGATTATACCCCTTTCATCAAAAAATTCAGTTATTTTTTTACCACCCCAATATATTGGAATTGTACCTGTTGCAAAACAATCGGTTGTTTTTTCACAAAAAGCATATTCTTCGTCTTCATTCTCCATGGCAAAAGAAAACATATAATCTTTTAACCCCAAAATTTTTCCAGTTTCAACACCACGACTTGTATTTACAACCCAAGGTAATTCTCTACCCGCAAAACCTCGTCCATAATGATCAACAACATCTTTGTATTTTTCAATCATTTCAAGTCTAAAATGATGACCAGAACACATTTTTTTATTAGACCCGATAAAAGAAACCAATTTACTTTTTTTATATATTTTTTTATTTTGTATCCAAGGCATGGCGATAGGTAACGTAAATTTAAAAAGCTCTGGATCTTTTGATATCACTCTAGGGTTGTGACAAAAAATGTTTTTAAATTTACTTTTAAAGTAAGGTAAATTATTAAGAACATCTTCTATAATATGCGGTATAATTGCGCTTGATTCGTTTATCCAACCATAGTTGATCTTATCGTCATTGACAGGCATTCTCAAACCATCATCAATATGAATAGACACATCAGCAGTATGATTGTTTTTTACCCAATTAATGTATTTGTTTTTGTTTAATGCTGATGAACAGACATCATGTTGAAAGCCGCCACCAATCATATTTACATCGTATTTCATTAGTCTAAATCCATTATCTGGTCGTAAACACTTTTCATTTGAATATTTTTAAGCAACTCTTTTTTAGTTCTTAGTGTTCTATCAACTTTTGCTGTCTTAACAGCATTTATTTTTATGTTTAAATTAAATTTGTTATTTATTGTATTCAATAAATCAAACTTATTTACATCATTTGAATGAACATGAAAAATTCCATTTTTGTATAATTTGTTTGAAATTATTTGGTTACAAATGTCAGCATATTGTTTAGTTGTTACACCGTTCCAAATGTGTTCAGTGAATCCATTTATTGTGCCACCCTTGTTTGACTTAACCCATTCAATTAAAGAGGCATTCTTGTGTACTTCTTCTCCAATAATACTTGTTCTCAATACCATACAATTATCAGGTTCTCCTAAAGACTTTGTTTTACCATAGTCATCTTCACAATCGTGTAATGATTCCTCGTCATAAGCTCCCATTTTACCAGAAAAAACACAATCAGTTGTTATATGAATAACCTTAATGTTGTTTTTTTCACAAAAAGATGAAAGCCTATGGGGAAAAACAGAATTAATTAATACACTATTGAGCTTATTGTTTTTCATAAAAGGTTTAATTATGCCAATACAATTTAAAATATAATCACAATCTGGTATTTCGTTTAAATCTGTCTCAAGAACATCAAAATAAAAATTATTTTCATGCTGTACAACGTTTTTATTTCTATAAGAAACGACAACCTCATGATTTGTACTGTTTATAAAAAATTTAGAAACAGCAGAGCCCAACATACCTGTTGAGCCTAAAATAACTATTTTACTCATCTATAATCCTCGCTCCAGATATCCCACTTGTCCCACTCATATCTTGTATCATCATTTTTGCTCTCATCAAGAGTTGAAGTGGAAAAGAATATAACTATAGTATTTTCTTCTAAAGTTTTAAAACCATTAGCAAAGCCGGGGGGTACATATAAAACTGATGGTGTGTGACTTGATAATGTATATTTGGCTACCTCTTCTGTCTGAAGATTAACTGCTCCAAATAAAATAGATCCCTTTGATACATAAACGTATTTTGCTTCTTTTTGGTGGCCATGCCAAGCTCTAATATACCCTTTTGAGTGATTTTCAACCTGATAAAAGCGTTTTACTTTTTCAAAGGAAAAATCATTTACAAATCTTAGATAACCTCTATCATCAGCGAATACCGCACCTTTTATATTATTTAAATTAAAACTCATGTAATTTCCTCATATAAGCCGCATTAGAATATACTAAATCTGCTACATCTTTAATTCTACCCTCTTTTATTAAAGAGATTATCTGTTTGATACCATCTTCCAAAGAATAAGTTGGAATCCAACCAGTGGATAAATACTTGTCATTTGTCACTCTATAATTTCGTAAATCTTCAAATTTCATATCAGTATATGATACATTACAGTCTGGTATTTGTTTTTTAATTTCCCCAGCCAAATCTGATATTACATAATTCTTGTAAGATAAATTGTATAACCCACTAATATCATTATCTAAACCATGTAAGATTGCCGTAGAGACATCTCTAACATGCAGAAGAGGTCTCCACTGTTCACCACCGAAAACAGTCAAAGGTTTGCCCAATGCTGCTTTCATTGACAAAATATTAGAGACCAAATCTAATCTCATTCTTGAATGTCTGTCACCTAAACCAAAAAGAGTACCCAATCTGAAAACTAGTGAGTTGGTTTTATTTTTCAAAACATACCTCTCAGCCTCTAATTTTGTAGCAGCATACAAAGATAGAGGATTTGGCTCTGCTGATTCACTGATTAAATTATTGTTCATACCGTAAACGGAACAAGTTGAAGGAAACACTATTTTTCCATTGTAATTGTCAACCAACCATTTAACAGTGTCAACATTTAAGTGTTTTGTCAATTCGGGATTTACTGAACAAGCACCATCGCCAACCAAGCCAGCAAGCCAAACAATAATATCATAATTGTTTACTATTTTTTTTAGTTTTTTATAATCTCTAATGTCTCCAAAAATAAAATTGGTTTTTTTTAAGTATCGCGTTTCAAAAAGAAGATTGTCATAGACGGTAACATTGTAATCATTTTGAGTCAAGTAGTCTGTTAAAAAGCCACCTATATATCCACAACCACCGACAATTAAAGTTTTTTTCATGAAAAGTCTCTCCTATTATACTTTTTATTTTTCATTATTAAGGAGCAAGTCTCAACCTGTTCTTTTGGCTTTACATACATTTCGCTTAATGGGTTTTGTTTATTATAAACATATAAAGTATCGGATATGTGAAAGCTACGATTACCTGCCATTTCAAGCATAGGTATTGTAGCAGCTACATCCCCAGCAAGTGAATAAAAATTACCAGTTCTTGGATCTATTAAATCAGTATACTTAACAGCGTTCCAAAGTTTTGCCTTACATGTTCTTAGATGAGAAGCTTTCCAAGGTGCTTTTCTAAAAAAATTAGTGCTTACAATATAGTTATCATAAGGTTCTAAATAATATGGATGCTGTATGCCTGATGGGTATTCAACAAAGCTACCATATGTCATTAAACAATCATTTTGCTCATAAGTATTTAAAACTTTCATTAAACTGTATTTATCAAATAGCCAATCGTCACCATCAACAACTACGCATATATCTTCTTTCTCTGCTTTTAATAATTTGAGACCCTCATAAAAATTACCTACAGGGTATTTCTTTTCTTTGTTCTTATTGACTAAAAATCTTTCATCGTTTTTTGTTAGAGATACAGCAGCTTCATATGTGTCATCAGTAGATAAATCGTCCATAATAATACATGTAAAATTAGACATTGTTTGTGTTTTTAGCGAATTTATTGTTTTACCTATCCACTTGGAACAATTATAACTTGGGACAACAATTTTAAAATTATTCATTTATAAGTTCCCTATTATATCAACAATTTTTTTACTAGTTTTTCCGTCTCCAAGCCATTGGATGTCCATCTCTTCACTATTAAGTGCCCAATTTAGAGATGATTCAAAGATTGTGTCATCTAGCGGTTCAAGCATTATACTATTTCCATTATCAATAGACTCAGGTCTTTCAGTAAACTCTCTAGGTACAATAACTGGTACGTTAAGAATCCCCGGCTCTTCTTGAGCGGTCCCACTATCACTTATAATAAATGTAGAATCCTGCATAAACTTAACAAAATCTTTATAACCCATCAAATCAACTAAATCAACTTTGCCAATATCTAAGTTAAACTTTTTTATAGCTTCAAGTGTTCTTTTGAATTTTAACATTTTTACTGGTTTGTTTGTCTTATCTATACAAAAATTAGCAAACTTTAAAATTTTTTCCATTCTATTTTTATATTTAAAATTTTCTGGTCTATGAATATCCATTAAAATATGCTTGCTATTGGAATAAGAAAGATTTGCCACTTTTCTTAAAGGCTCAACGACAGTGTTACCCACTACAAAAATCTTTTCTTCAGATATGCCTTCTCGAACTGCTTTTTCTTTGTAGTTTTCGTGATACACAAAAAGATAATTTGAAACATGATCGCAAACTTTTCTGTTAATTTCTTCTAACATTCTTTCATCATAGCTTCTCATGCCAGCTTCAATATGTCCAATTTTATATCCCTCTTTTCTCAGAGGCACTGATGCTAGCACAGAATTACTGTCACCTAGAAACAAAATAATATCAGGCTTTATCTTGTTTTTTTTAATTAAGTCAATAATCTTTATACCAAGCTCAGCTTGTTGATGGTAATGTTTTTTTTCATTACCACCAATTGACAAGTTATAGTCTGGTTGCCTTATCTCTAGATCCTCAAAAAAAACATCTGATAGCAATTTATCATAATGTTGACCAGTGTGAACCAAAATGTGATTACACCACGAAGCTTCATCAAGTCTCTTAAAAACCTCAGACATTCTAATAAAATCTGGTCTAATCCCTGTGATTGTAATAACTGTTTTCAAGCCATTATCTCCTTTATCACTTCAGATATGGTATTATTAAATTCATTATAGTTTTCATGATTTATAATGTTATTAAATTGTTGGCTTTTTGGATGCCCACCATACCAATGAATTCCAATACAATTGTCTGGTATTTCAACAGCTTTGTCATATATCTCATCAAGTTTTTGAAAATGGAAATGATAAACAGAAGCAGGGTCAATGTTAGTAAACTTATTTTTAGGAAACTTTCTACTACAATCCTCAAAGCTGTTGCTGATTCTTTTAACAACATAAGTCCCAATGCTTTGATATTGGTGATCTTGATATGTCTTCGCACTTTCTATAACATGTTTTTTGTAAAATCGATTATTTTTTGCAGACATTAAAAAACCAATTGGTTTAGTTGGAGAGCCATCTGATTCTCTAAGTCTATAATCATAGCAAACCAAAGTATCACAAAGTTTATTAATATCTGGTCTTTTATTTATATCCAAATGTGTAAGTGGTTTTCTAAAAATAATATCCATATCGCACCATAAACCACCTTTTGATGACAGTACCTGCCAAGTTAGTAAATCAGACTTATGTGGTTCTGGTGCGTTGGATGTTAAAAATGTTTTTGAAAAATTAACTTTTATTATTTTCACAGCAACGCTGTCTATCAATCTTTGAAAGTAATCTTCTCCATTATATTCTAAATTATCTATTTTATGATGATTATCTCCACCTTTTGTTTTCCAAGTATTTTCTTCAGATATATTTTTTGGAACATAAAGATGTACAGACCAATCAGGATTTAGTTTTTTAAAAGAATATATTGTGAGATATCTTAAAAAAGACATCTTTTTTGAACCCCAATAAAAATTAGCTATTTTTGGTATTTTACTAAACTCCCACTTATCAGCTTGAAGATACAAATTCCTAGTTAAAACATTAGCGTTTCCCACGCACGATCTATTAACCATTGACAATGAGTCTGGTGGATTATTATGTGTTCCAAGGTTTTTGTCTAAATAAGCGGTTCTTGAATTAAGAGCCATTCTCATGGTCATATAGTAATCTTCACCGGGTATATTAATATATTCACCAACTCTATTTTTCAACTTCATAGTAAACATGAAGCAAACACCAAGCATACAAGACTGAGCGTTTAACCTTGCCCAGTCATCAACTATAAGCCACTCACCAGAGCATTTTCCATCGTGCTTATCTTGTTGTGATATATTTAGTGAAATAATGTGTTCGCTCTTTTTCACATATGCTCTAACAGTCTTGTTCAAATACTTACTGAAAAAAGCAGAGCACACAGATTCTACATCTCTATTCTTCATGAGAAATGTTACAAGATCCTCTAAATACGTTGGTTCTTTTGTATCATCTGAAGAAACCCAAGTACCAAATTCACCTGATGCTTTCGAAAAACCAACATTTAAAGCAGAACCGGTGCCGCCATTCTCCTTATGAAAAACTTTAATTCTAGAATCTTTTTTCTCATATTCGGAAAGTATTTGTTTGGTGTTATCAGTTGATCCGTCATTTACTATTATAAGTTCAAAGTTTTTATAAGTTTGATTTAAAATATCATCTATCGCTCTTATAATATATTGTTCATCATTATAGGTTGGCATAACAACTGTTATTAAGTTCTCTACCATTTTATTCCTCAAATTCGATCCCAAGATCAAATTCTTCTTCATCTAAGTCTAATTCTTCACCAACTATTCCTTTTACAAATCCTTCAAATAACCTTTCATCAGAAAATTTTTCATTAATAATTGGGATCAATTCATTGGCTAATTGTTTAGCTGTGTTCCAATTTTTATAAACCTTTCTTAAAGCCATTTTGTAAGAACCTTGATCCGCATTTGCCCACATTGAATTGGCCTCTAAAACACCGGGCCAGACAGCTTGAGGTTGTATTGGTTGAAGTGTGAAGTCAACTGATTGAAAATATTCTTTATTATCATGGCAAAGGAAATCTTGTTGACCACTCCAATTAATTGTTAAAATAGGCAAACCTTCACGGGCTGCTTCAAAAAGCGGAAGACCAAAGCCTTCACCATGAGCAATATTTATCATGGCTTTAATTTTTGAATTACAATATAGACCTGTTATTTGTCCCTGTGTTAGATCACCATGAAGAAGATAAACTTTACATTTTCTTTCTGGGTATTTTTCTAAGATATTTTGAAGTGTTTTTTGAGTTGCTTCAAGATCCATTCTAGAATTGTTTTTAATATTTGTTTTTACAACAAGGCCAACTTCTTGGTCAATAAACTCTTCTACCCACCAAGTTATAGCATTATGAAAGTTTTTTCTCGGACCCATTTGTGAAACAATTAAAAAATTAAAATCTGTTGATAAATTAAATCCCAAAATCTCTTCTGGTTCATTTCTAACTGTATTTTCCCAAACAATATCAATCGGTGTTGTAAGTTTATATGGAAATTTTTCACCAGTTTGTGAATTAGTTGCTTCTGCTACGGTGTTTTCATAAGTTATCTTAGCATGATTTGATACAACTAAAATTTTATTAACCTTTTCATTTCCGTTTTGAAGCCACTGTGGTGCTACTTTTGTAGTTTCAATACCAGCAGTATAGCCAATATTTATTGGTGCCATCGTTTGAAATTCATTTGGGATTGTCACTTGTAAAGACATGTCTAAATTAAGTTGTTTTTTATGAATCAAAACTTGTGTCAGAGTTATACGTTCGTCCATCCATTGTCTAAATTCATCATTATTCCAAATCCAGCCTGTTTGGCCCCAAGATGTTGGTTGAATAAAAATATCAAACAAATCTTCTCTTGAGCGCAAAGCACGAAGAGCAAATCTAGATTGTTCTCCATAACCTGATTGTGATAAAACTGGTCCTCTAACTAGAATTTTATTTTTCATGCTACCTCACCAAAATATATTCCATTATAATTTTTTCTATTTTCCCAAGAACCATTTTTTTCTACGACAGAATCCATTAAGGAGATCCACTTTTGTTTAAAATCTTCAAAATTATAATTCTTCTCAATGTGTTTATGTCCTTTCATACCCATTTCTCTACGAGCTTCAGAAGACATATGGTATATTTTTGTCAAGGCACTCATAAACTGTTCTTTGCTTGTTCTATCTTCATAAATATAGGGAACGTCTTGGGAACCAATAATAGCT
>Ga0209348_1000726_pt1 | contig 16532 bp, 25 predicted proteins | sample ETNvirenome_2_30_FD_184065 | JGI IMG/M metagenome (GOLD analysis project Ga0209348, IMG submission 184065) | Marine viral communities from the Pacific Ocean - ETNP_2_30 (SPAdes) (version 2) | ecosystem: Environmental > Aquatic > Marine > Oceanic | place: Pacific Ocean | collected 2013-06-22 | reverse complement strand
GTTTAACTTTACGACTCCAACAGGCACGACAACTACCACACTCACCATCTTGTTTGTATGCAGGGCATTCTCTGCCTATTGCTTTTTTATCTTTGTGTACACCAGATGTCCACTTCCAAAAACTAGGAGGCTGACTATCTACTTTTATTGCTGATACACGCAAACATAAATTTTTTGGTACATCTTTCTCATTTATCTTATCTATTATCGAATACTCTCTAGTAGCTAACCAGTATCTAATATGTGGTGTAAGTTCACATACCTCAAATATCTTCATCAAATGTGAGTAAGATTGTATATCTCCAGAGTCAAACCACCTGTGATAAAGCCTTGATTTATCTAGGTTTTTGTACTTTAGGGTCAATAATTCTGCCATATAATCTACCCACTCTGGTAGTTCTATCGCCTTTCGTCTTATCTCGTGTGCATTAAATACATTCTTAAAAGCATAATGACCTTTAAGTGCATAGCATTTATTACAGATAGTACCTTTTATCTTTGCTAATTTACTACCTACATTACAATGCTTTGCAGATATACCCCACGCATACGAGGGCATCTTACTTGGATTAGATAGTGTGCCTATCTTCTTTTCTATATCTTTTATTTTCATATTAATATAACCCCTACAATAAAGCCAACGATAAACCAAACAATCTCTGTTCGGTAATACAATGACCATACATTTATTTTATTTATTATTTTTTTTATATCTTCCATTCTAATTTTCTTATTGCAAATCTTAACTCATCTTTTGTTATATGTCCACACTTGTATCTATCAGATAGTTTATTATATAACTTCTGTATATGATCTCTGGTTGTACCTGCGTGGTCACAAGCGTCAGAACAACTCTTGGTATAGAACCAATTCCTTGCTTGTTGTATCTCTGCCATAGATAGATTATGACCCATACCTAATTCAAAGGCATCTTCAAATGCTTGTTGAATAATACCAAGCCATATTCTCTGCTCTGGTGTTTTTTTCTTTTCTTCTTTTATCGCTTCCATATGTTTTACCTTACACTATTTTATTGTTAAAGTCAATGTGTCACATTGTTTTTTCTGATATTTTATGATATAGTATCCTGTCGTTGCAGGGGGGTTAATATATATCATTCTGTATCATCTTGTTTCCATTTCCTACCTTTTAGATATTCTAACTTCTCTTTTCTTTTTCTTTCTTTGTCTACCTTGTCTATTACATAATATATAATTATTACACCTATTAATAGGGCAAACATATTATATATAAACATACCTAGTCCGTGATAAAATGTCATATTATTTTCCCTTTCTTAAGGTGCATACTATTGTTGCAACAAGTATCATCTAAAAATACTCCGAAGATTCATCTACCTTATCCCGTATAATGCTCATTATACTTACAAGGCTTTACAATTATATCTTTATCAACCATACTAATAAATAATATACACCTAAAGAAAGGCTAGGGGATTTCTCCCCTAACCATTGTCGGCAGGGTATTTAATTGTACAAACCATTTAAGTAAAGACTTACCACCGACAAATTAGTATTAAGAGGCAAGACTGATACCATTTGCTTTTTTCCAAGCAAGTATCTTCTCTTCTCTTGTAGGTTTTGGTTTGCCGATATTCATAATTGATTCGGCTGCGTCATCAATAGATATAACCAAGTCCATACCAAATTTATCAGCTAGTATCTCTGGGTCAATCTTCCATTGTATTTGCTCGTGATTAGCAAAGTTTTCTACTTGTGAAAACTTACTCATAGATTTAATAACTTCTTTAAATCTATTAACTCTAGCTACAACAGTTTGTATCCATTGAGTATGTTTAGTAACAACATCTTGCTTCGCTTGAATCATCATTTCAAACTTTTGAAACTCCAAGTCTGTGCAAGGTATTGCTCTTGAACGACAACCACCAGTACCTATTATATGCAATGCGTGTTTATCTTTCCACGATTGGAAATGATTAGTACCACCTTGACCACCTTGTAGCCAATGTTGATTATCATTTCTGCATTGAGATAGATAAGGGTTAGTAGTTCTTGAGTATCTTTGGTCAGAACTTTTGCTTTCAGCTTGTATATCTGATTCAATGTTGCAATCTGGATTTAATCCTACTGCTTTCATTTCTTCACGATACATAGCATATGCAAAGTTTTTTCCATTATTGCTACTACCACTATAACGACCATAATCGCCAGATAGACTTCCGTCTAATTCAAACGAAAAATGTTTAGACTTATCAACTTCATCATTGTATCTGTCTAACACTTTTGGTGCGTCAGTTACTTTAAAAAAGAAACAACTATCTGTGCCTACTGCATTGATAGTGTTATGCTTTCTTTGTAGTGTTTGAAGTGTCGCAACATCTTCCAATGGAAATCTTCTCTCTACTACTTCTTTACAAGTAGCAAATGAAGATTCAATCGTAGACTTTGCGTCATCTCTTGATTGTTTGAACGCCTCTTTTTCGTGAGTGTCCAAAGACTCACAATGCTTACGAAAGTCAATCACTAATGACTTACGCTTATTCGCATTGAGCCTTACTTCTTTTTTATCCATACGAGTACTCCTTTTCTTGTTGGTTAAAAAGATACTACCAACTTGATGTCAGTAGTATCTATAATATATATTATATTGATTGATGTGTCAACTAGCTAGACCTAATTGTACTGCTAGTTCTCTTGCTTGTGTATCGTCTATTGTAGCATAGCCATAATCTCGTTGTATCATTTCTGGCTCTTGTGCTTGTTCTCTTGTGATTTGTTGTTTGATACCTCTGTTTTTGTTTCTTATGTAATAAGCATATACACCATCTCCACTATTCCAAGAATAGTCAGACTCAACAAACCAAGCATCATCTAAAGGTAATACTTGCTTACCAATAAAACCAACTGCGTTCATACAAGTATCTGTATGTTGTCGCCACCATTCCTCACGACAACCCATACTGCACCAATACTTATAATAGCCACTAGATTTATTTGATTGATAATACTTAGCACCTTTACTACCACGAATCTGATTCTGGTTTTTCTTATCTGGACATTTTTTATTCTGACACCATTCACTCATTGATATCTCCTTTGGTCATTAAAGTTTTAAGAGCAGTAAATTTTACCTTATCAAACATCACGATAGTAATGTCATCATTTACCTCTAAACGATTGATTTTATAGACTTTTTTGCCCACGCTAAACCACTTTAATCTCTTAACAGAAATGTTTCGTGGTGCTTTTTTGTCTAGGTCGTGTGCTAGTATGTACTCATCTGGGTCAGTAGTTCTTTTCTTACCCTTGCGTTTATACATAGTACCATCACTTTGTTTCCAAGTTGAACGATTTAATAAATCAAACTTGCCTACTCGGTACTCGCCATTGGTTTTAATAAAACCTGCACGAAACTTTTTAGCTTTGGTTGATGTCATCAAATCATATAGTAGGTCGGAAACTTTTCCTACTTCTATATTTACTTGTGTCATTGTACTCCTATTTATTGATTTGTATTCGGGGTAGCACCTATCACGCAACTAATGTTCTCTGTGATACGAGTCTTAAGATTAGCAGATACTACCCCCCTTTATAGATTATTAATGACCTACACTAAAGTAGATTTTCGGACAGGTGTTCCCAAAACTTCACACTTACGGACTTAGCCCGACTAATAAAAAAAGGATAGCCAACTCTCGCTGACTACCCTTTAGTTATAACATACTAGATTGAATATGTCAATCAGTATTGCTAGGTTGTATGTCTGATGTTTGTATATCAGATTCTGCTTGGGATAATATTTTACCCATATTTAATGGGAAAGACATTCTGTGCTTTACCCAATCTGCTGAATCGCTATTCCAATTTCTCAAAGCCTCTTTCGCCATTCTTAATTCAAACATTAAGTCCTGCGTAGGTTTGCCGTGATTTTCTATCAGAGCTAAACAATTGATTAACTTCCTACGAAGTGTTCTTCGCCACTTTAGTTCGTGGGTAGTATCAATTATTGGTTTATTATCTAACATATATGTACTCCTTGTTGAGTACCTATGTTATAGCATTAATCTTTGTTATTGTCAACTAGCTTTGCTATCTCTTGGACTTTCTCATCTAGTTTATGTAAATCTCCATAGACATTGTCTAAATGATTTACTGAATTAGTAGGCTCATTTTTATTTGAGCCATCATTATATTTTATTTTAAGTTTAATCATAAGTTCATCAAACTTTTTTATTTTTAATTGTACTTGTTTTTTAAGTGTAGTCATAAGGTCAGTATATAAAAAAACCCCCAATGTGTCAAACACAAAGGGGGTTATCTTTTTTAAAGAGAGAGCTAAAAAAGTCGGTTATCTTGATAAGATACTTTTAAATTTTCTCATCATATGTTCTGTAATATTATCAAGCTGATTGGTTTGTTTCCATATGTCTTGCAATTCGTGTAGCTTGTCTGTATTATCTCTCTCATAGTTTTCAGCTTTGTTTTTTGATTGTACTTCCTCAATCAATCTATCTGTCTGGTCTGTCATAGTACCCTTTCTTAACTAGATATTTATATAATGTGACACAATTTTTAGGTGTGTCATTTCCTAATTTAAACACTCCAATAACTGCTTTTGCAAATGAACTATACCCTGTCACTCTGGGATTAGTCATAAGCAAACCAGTTGTCGCTTGTGTTTTCAATGCCATAAGTAGCATTGTTTCCTGCATTGTATAACCATTTGAAAATCTATATGTTCTCAAATCGTTTTGTGCATTGCCTTTGATTAACATATTAACTCCTTTGTTATTCTTATACTATACTAAATAAAAAACCCCCTGTCAAATTAATGACAAGGGGCTAGTGATTATCACTCATATTATATCCTATGGTTAAGCAACGAAACTAATTAATATTCCAAGCATTAACCATACTGACATTACATACATTATAGCTTTCATACTTTCTCCTTTGTTGCTGAAAGTATTTAAGCATATTAACTATTTATTGTCAAATTTATTTTTTGTTAATTTTGGTTTGGGTCGTAGTATCTCAAATATATGTCTATTAATTTCTTTTTCTTTTTTCTCGTAATACTTAACCATATAACAAGATACAAAATAAAGAATAACCCCTAAAATTATAAGGGTTATTCCAGAATAAATAACTAGATTAAAACTCATAACCACAATATCCCCTACCACAATCACAATATTTTTCTGGTTTTTTGTGTGTTCCATATAATTGATAATGTAATTCATAATGACTTACACCAGAATAATATGGGTTATTAATTAAACCAATACCATTTTTATTTATATATAAAGAATATTTTAATGGTTTATCGCTTTTAATATCTTTTAAAAGTTCTCTAATTTTTTTTTCTATTGTGTCCATAAAATATACTTTCATTTATATTTGATAATTGTCTTAATATTATTGGAATTTGTGTTTTTACCATCTTGTCATTTTCAGATGTAAAATCACTTTGTTTAAAATTAATAATCAATTTACAACTTTCAATCGCATTATTAACTTTCAACTCTTTATGTATTTTTTCTAATACATTTATTAATTGTTTCATTTTAACTCCCATTAGTTAATTAATATTTTTAACTATACAATTAAAAGTTTAATGGGTCAAATAAGTATTGATTTTATTATATAATTTAAAAAAGCTAGTAATATCAATATTAATAGAGCATATTTCAAATGATTTGATTATTGTTAAAAAAGCTAGTATTTACAATAGTTATTTCAATAATATAGCAATCACAATAAAAACCCAAAATGGACACATATACATATATATTTAATTGACCTATTGTTATTTGTATATTATAAGTTTTTATGCTTAAAAATAAACTATTAACAGAAAGGTGTTATGAATAAAGCAAATAAACTATTTAATGAGATTAGCAATAATACATTAAATAATGAAAAAAGAAGTGTAGATATAATTGAACACTACACTAGCTTAAATGTAGAGGGAAAATTAAAAGTAAATAATTATTCTCTATATACTATATTAGGTGTTAAAAATAATGCAGGAATTGTCAGTTATTTAAGGGGGCAAGATACCTTAATTAAACTACAAAGCATTAGAAAATCATTTGTAGATAGGGTCATTTTACCTATTGCAGATTTACAACATCTAGTAGAGAAAAAAGAAAGTAAAACCAAAGTAGAAAAAAACAAAGAAAAAGCAGAAAAAAAACAAAATGTTGAAGTAGATAAAATCGCAAATAAATCTGATGAAAAAGTGAGATTTAATGCTATTAGAACTACTGCAAATAATATAACATTTCCTACTTTATTTTTATGTAGTTTAGATAAATCAAACTATAAATTTAAAGACAATAGAGTTATGGTTAATGTTATGGTTTTAGCTGAAGATGTTGTGAAATCTGTTTTTGGTTTTAAAAAAGATAAAATAGGTGTTGAACAAGGGGGCAAATTTTTTGTTCAATGTAATTTTACTTTATTACAAAAACTATCTCAAAAAGTTTTATTTAATGTTAAAGTTAATAGAACTATTGAAGAAGAAGCAGAAAATGAAAGTTTAGAAGAAGCAACAGAAGAAGCTACTAAAACTGAATTTTCAGAAGAAAAAGCTAATAATATGGTTAAGTCAATTATTGCTCAATTAAATTATTTTGAGAAAAACGAAGCATTTGACCAAATCTTACAAGTAGAAAATCATATAAGAATTTTAGAAGATTATAATTTGACACTTGAAGATTTAACTGACCCAATTTTAAAGCAGAATAAAACTGCAATTAATCTTATTGGGTCAATAGCTGTTCCAAATTCTCACAAAGTAGAATTACAAGGAAATACTATTGATTTATTACAAGATAGTCTTTACAAAAAATATAAAGTAAAAACTGCTTAAATAAATATTAAAGCCCTTACAACCTCAAATTGTAGGGGCTTTTTTAATATCTTATAAAAGAACAAAACAAGAACATCTAATATAATTTAATTATTGCTTTTAAGAAATTAATCAGTATTATTTTAAGTTAATCAACAAAGGAGAAGAAAAAATGTTATCAAAAAAATATTATAATCAATTAGCTGAAATTTTTAAATTTGGTTATTTAGACAGCTATAAAACAACCTATTTAGAAAATGGCAATTTTGATAATAATAAAATTGGTTCACATATTGCTGAAATGCAATGGAAACTGATTGAATTTTTAAAATCTGATAACCCTAATTTTAATGAAGATAAATTTATAAAAGCAATGAATATAAATTTATCAAAATTAAAAAAAGAATTAGATAGTTAAAAATAATCAAGCATATTTTAAAGACCCCCTTGTAAAAATACAGGGGGGTCTTTTTTTTTTATACCTAATTTTTAACAAGTGATTTACAGGGGGGGTGTATAGTTACAAAATTTTACACTACCTAAAACCCCCTCAAGCGTTAACTAAAATAATTTTAAGTAATACCAGATTTAAACAGGGGGAAATTTTAGGGGCAATCTAGGATCAAGCTAAAAATTTACCTAGATTTTACCTAGTAAAAACACAAGGGGTATGCAGGGGTACACCCACCTACCATATATAGTATATACCCAGTTACCAGAAAATACCCAAGGTCCATGTAAACCACTATCGGGCTACATTTTAGGGCTAAATATTCCGACAATATTCCCTGGAATATCCCTAGGGGGTATGTATAAATAGCTATGGTATATATGTAAAGGCCCCCCTGGTGGTTCCTATGAACATTATACACCCTGTTACCAATTTTGTCTAGGACAATAATGTCGCAGATCTAATTATTTAAAAATAATACTTGACAAAATTGAATATAAGCACTATAATAGAAAGATATATTATTCAAAGGACACACATACACGCACAATTCAGTAGAACAAAAGGGGTCATCACGAATAATATAGAATTTATGCTAGATCTAGACATAGAAAAAACAAAAAAACTTCCTTTTAAGGAAATAATGGAGATAATTAATGCAAAACATGGATTCTTCTATAACGAAAACTCACAAAAGAAACTTAACAGATATGCAAGAGAAGTTTCTAGACGTATTGTTCGGAGAAGCAAAAGGAAATCCACGAGAAGCCGCAAGAATAGCAGGGTACTCGGAGCATAGTTATCCAAAAGTAATTAGAAATCTCAAAAAAGAGATAACAGAATTAGCGGAGACTCACTTATCGACACACTCTGCCAAAGCAGCTACTCGGTTAACAGACCTACTAGACGAAGACGGGACCACACCACACTCTAACATTCGTCTAGCAGCTGCTAACTCGGTATTAGATAGGGTGGGTATCACGAAAAAAGATCAACTAGATATAAATATGAAAGCTATGCATGGAATATTTATATTACCAGCTAAAGATGACAGTAAAAAGTAAAAAAGATTATGCAAATAAAGTTTTGCAAATGGATCCACTGTCAGATAGACTGAATGCCGCAGGATTTACTGGAGGTGCTGGTAGATATTTAAAATCTTTAAAGACTACGGCTAAACCACTAATAGATAAAAGTTTAAAAAAAGCCCCACTTGAAACTAGAAATTTTAAAGGTGCAGCAGGTGCTCCTGTTAGTGTAAAAAAACAATTACTAACAGTGGATAAGTTACAGAAAGTAAATCAAGAAAATTTAATGTTTGATAGAGCTAATCCTAATCTTATAAGAAATACACAAAAGTTATTAAAAAAAGTAGAAAAAGATATTAGATCAGATTTTAGAAAAACAGATCAAGGTAAAAAGAATACTGAAGAAAATAGAATTTTTAGAAAATTTTTAAAAGAGCAGAAAAAAAGAAAAGATACTTTTAAAGATGATGGAACACCATATGGTGGTAGAGATTTCTCATAATGGAATCAACAAAAATTAAAAAAAGGGCAAGAACAATACCCTTTGGTTTTAAACAGTCACAGGATCCAGAATATCTAGAACCTGTGAAAGAAGAATTAGATGCTCTTAGACAAGCAAGAGAATATTCAAAGACTTGTTCACTAAGAGAGACTGCACAATGGCTACATAGAAAAACAGGAAGATACATATCACATGTCGGACTCAGAAAAAGACTCGCAAGAAATAGCACCACCGAAACCGAAACGGATAGTACAGCAGAAAGCCAAGAAGTCAGTCAAACAGATTCTAGCACGCACTCGTAAGAAAGTTGCAAAGGCAGAACAAACACTACGTTCTGCTAAGTTGTCCGCAGAAAATACAAAAAAGAAACTGTTAACTATTGATAAAGCATTAACAGGAAAAGAGACACAGCTACTTACAGAGGACATAATCGAGAGTGCTCCTAAAAATGTGCAACAGCACATAGACAACCAAGAAGTTATCTTTAAACCTAACTCAGGTCCACAGACAGAATTTCTTGCAGCCTCTGAAAGAGAGGTATTTTATGGTGGAGCAAGAGGCGGTGGTAAATCATATGCGATGCTAGTCGATCCGCTTCGATATTGCACATATGCAAATCATAGAGCACTCCTAGTGAGGAGGACAATGCCAGAGTTAAGAGACTTGATACAGAAGTCTCAGTTATTATACTCGAAAGCATTTCCTAATGCAAAATGGAGAGAACAAGAAAAAGAGTGGCGATTCCCTTCGGGAGCAAAGATAGAGTTTGGTTACGCAGAGAACATGACAGACGTTTTACGTTACCAAGGTCAATCGTATACATGGATAGGAATAGACGAACTTCCACAATATCCTTCGCCAGATATATATAATTTTTTAAGATCTTCTTTAAGATCCGTTGATAAAGATATACCTGTCTATATGAGAGCAACAGGTAATCCAGGCAATGTAGGATCACAATGGGTACGAGAGATGTTTGTCGAACCTAGTGAACCAAATACAGCGTTTGATGTAGGGATAGATACACCTAATGGTAAGAAATATATAACTAGAAGATTCATACCAGCTAAGTTACAAGATAATCCTTACCTCATGCAGACCGATGATTACTATATCATGCTTGCATCTTTGCCTGAGGTACAACGTAAACAGTTTTTAGATGGAGACTGGGATGCATATGAGGATTCAGCTTTTCCAGAATTTAGTAAAGCAACCCATGTGGTTGAACCTTTTGAGATACCTAGAGGCTGGTATAAGTTTCGTGCTGCTGACTGGGGTTATTCTTCTCCTGCTTGTGTGTTATGGTTTGCTGTTGATTACAATAATAATCTATGGATCTATAGAGAATTATATACTAAAAAAGTTACGGCAGATAATTTTGCACGTCAGGTCTTGATGTTAGAGAATAACGAGTATATACACTATGGTGTATTAGACGCAAGTACTTGGGCTAAGAGAGGTGATGTAGGTCCTAGTATAGCAGAGACCATGATTAGATATGGCTGTAGATGGAGACCATCAGATAGATCACCTAAAAGTAGAATTAATGGTAAACTAGAGATTCACAAACGATTAAAGATAATCGATAAAGAACCAGGTATAAGAGTATTTAAAACCTGTAAGAATCTAATTAGAACTTTAGGATCATTACCAACAGACGATAAGAACCCCGAAGATGTGGATACGAATGCAGAGGATCACGCATACGATGCATTACGTTATGGTTGCATGAGTAGGCCAACACATCCTAAATTTGCAGAAAGATTTAGACTTTCATCTACTCAAGATAGTTATCAGATGGCTGATAATAAATTTGGATACTAATGCCACTAAATAAAAAAGGTAAAAAAATTAAAAAATCTATGGTAAAACAATACGGCAAGAAAAAAGGTGAGGCCGTATTTTATGCTATGGAAAATTCTGGAAAGATAAAGGGTGTCAAAAAAAAGAAAACTTCCCGAAGTTAATAAAAAAATTTTTCCATACGATTTAGTAATCGCCTGGTGGGAAGATATCGTTGCTGATTCGATTTGGGTTGATATACCTGATATAAAAAAATCAACTACTGCGGTTTGTTGCACTGTTGGTTGGCTTATGAAACAAGATGATAAAGTTACGATTCTAATGTCTGATTTTAATTTTGAATCAAACAATGAGATAAAACAAGGTGGTGGGCATACAACCATACCAACTAAAAATATATTAAAGATTAAAAAGATAAAACTATAACAGGAGAACACGATGGAAGCTAAATTCGATCCGAAAGCTAAAGTTAAACAAGGTCAGTTCAGTGATGCACCTGATGGCAAACAGCCAAACAGGGAACACACTAATATTGACTTTTCTAAACATGCACCTAAAAAGTATCAGCCGTTTGAGTATGATGTAACTGAAGTCAGCAAACCTGGTTCAGAACATGTGCAAGATTCTTTGTTTAACATGGCTGACGAAAAAGATTATTAATGAGTCTTGGACCCAAAAGTAATTTTATACCTGTCATCTTTGCAGGGACTAAAAAAAAGAAATATAATAAAAAGAATAATAAAAAAACTAAAAGGAGAAAACCCAAATGATGAAAAGATATATGCACGGAGAACTAGCACCAGATGCACCAAAAGCTCCAAATGAGCCAATGGCGATTGATCCTAATTCAAAAGTAAATCAAGGTGATATGGCTGGTGATGGTAATGATGCTAAAGGTAAGTCTAAATCAAAAGTAGACCCAGCAATCTTTAGAATGGCTGAAGAAAGAGATTACTAATGGCTCATGAAACTAATATAACTAAAAGTTATAAAGTTAATGGGAAAACAATGTTTTATAATACGCCTGACCCAAAGCACAAAACACCTGATATGAGTTTAGACTCTGATTATGGTAAACAATATACTAATGTAGAAGATGCAGTTAAAGGTGCTAAAGCTATTTCTAAAAGAAGTGGTAAAAAATACGGTCAAACTGATTTGTTAAAATAATGGAAGAAGAAAATAAAAACAATGGCGGATACGAATCCGAGGGGAGTCCTTTAGTTGGTTTAGTCCGAGATAAGTTTCAACAAGCTGAGACATCTAAGATCTATGATGAGAAAAGATGGTTAAAAGCATACAGAAACTACAGAGGATTATACGGACCAGAGATGGCATTTCGTGAAAACGAAAAGTCAAGAGTATTTGTTAAGATAACAAAAACTAAAGTTCTTGCTTCATTTGGTCAGATCATTGAAGTTTTATTTTCACAAGGTAAATTTCCATTAGGAGTATCTCCTACATCTGTACCAGAAGATATAGCTGAAAGAGCATATCTTAAAAAAGAAAAACCAGAACCAATGCCGCAACCTGATATGTATGGTTTCAATGGTGATGGAAGACAAATACCACCTGGAGCAACTGCTGATGATCTAATGAAAAATCTTGCTCAGGAATATCAAAATCTAGGTTTTGAAGAAGGATCAGCATCACAGGGTGAGCCACAGATAGAACCTGCAAGAATGGCTGCAGAAAAAATGCAAAAATTAATTCATGATCAGTTAGAAGAAAGTAGAGCTATAACTATCATGCGTCATGTATTTTTTGAAATGGTATTATTAGGAACAGGTATATTAAAAGGACCATTTACAGATTTAAAAGAATATAATTCATTTGATAGTGGTGAAGATCAAGAAGGTAATCAAATTAATATACAAGTTAAAAAATTAAAAACTATTCCAAGTATAGAGGCAGTATCTTGTTGGGATTTTTATCCAGACCCAAATGCTACAAATATTCATGATTGTGATTATGTAATACAGAGACATTCTTACAATAAACAACAGTTTGAAGATCTAGCAGAAAAACCTATGTTTAATGCAGAAGCTGTTATGAGATGTTTAGAGATGGGTCCTAATTATCAAACAAGGGGATTTGAATCTTCTTTGTATGATAGAGAAAATATAACAAGTATATATAAAAATAGATTTGAAGTATTAGAGTATTGGGGAGTAATAGATAAAAAAACTGCTGATGAATGTGGATTAATTTATGAAGCTACTGGTGATGTAATATCAGTTAATGTTTGGATTTGTGGTAATGAAGTATTAAGAATGGTTGAAAATCCATTTACACCAAATCGTATTCCTTATTTAGTATGTCCATATGAATTAAATCCATATCAATTTTTTGGTGTGGGTGTACCAGAAAATATGGAAGATTCACAGCAAGTTATGAATGGTCATGCAAGAATGGCTATTGATAACTTAGCACTTGCAGGTAATCTAGTATTTGATGTTGATGAAACAATGTTAGTGCCTGGTCAGGATATGAAAGTATTTCCTGGTAAAATATTTAGAAGACAAAGTGGACAAACAGGACAGGCGGTACATGGAGTTAAGTTTCCTAATACTGCATATGAGAACTTACAAATGTTTGATAAGTTTAGACAGTTAGCTGATGAGGCAACTGGTATACCTTCATACTCACATGGAGCAACAGGTGTACAATCTACAACTAGAACAGCATCAGGTATGTCAATGCTAATGGGTGCTGCAGCTCTAAGTATTAAAACAGTAATTAAAAATATTGACGACTATTTACTAAAGCCCCTAGGTGAATCTTTATTTTATTGGAACATGCAATTTAATGACGATGTACCGATTATAAAAGGTGATCTAGAGATTAAAGCTCAAGGCACTTCTTCTTTAATGCAAAAAGAGGTAAGATCTCAAAGACTAATGACATTTATGCAAACTGCATCTAATCCTGCACTTGCACCATTTGTTAGATGGCATACATGTTTAACTGAAATAGCTAAGTCTTTAGATATTGATCCAGATCAATTAATTAATGATCCAGAAAAAGCTGCGATCTATGCACAAATAATGGGAATGGCAAATGGAAATCAAAACAATACAGCCGCTACTGGAGGACAAGGTCAAATGGGACAGACTGGACCAATACCTGCAGGAGCTTCGCCAACAGATCCAACGGGAGCTGGAGGTGGCAACATCGGTACAGGTGATGTACCAATGCCAGGGGAAACTGGCTTTAGTGCGGCAAATACTCAACCTACCAGAGGCAAACAAACGCAATAGGGAATAAATGGTATTACAATTAATTAGAAATGAACTTGGTAATTATGTTTATAAAGATCCAAGAGAAACATCAACACCACCGATAACTTCACAAGAGTTTGAAGCATATACTGGTGGTGATAAAACTACACTAGCAGGTACAACAGATTTAGGAAGTCAAACTCAAGCATTAATGAGAGAGACACCTGGAGAAACTAGATTAGTTACGGATCCAGTTACAGGTGAAACTAAAACAGAAAGTAATATTAAACCTATTAATGTACAGCAAAAAGATTTTGTACCACCAAGTACACAAGACTTAATAGAATCACCACTAGAAAAAGCAGCTAGAATTGCACAACAATTTCCTATGAAACAGCAAACTGGAGCTAGTCCACAAGAGTTTTTAGGACAGATTCAGTCAATGCAAGATAAGGCTATAAAAGCTGAAAGAATGAACACTATATTAAAAGGTGGTGTTGATTTAGGTATTAGTTATTTAAATATGGGTAGAACGATTCCAGGAACGACTAGCCCAATAACACCTTTAACATCTTTAACAGCTACACCAGTCGGTGCAAGTACATTAGGTGGGGTTGGTATAGCGGGTGGTGCTGGATATCTTGTATCTAGAGCTTTAGGTGGAGATAAAAAAGAATCTACAGCTGCAGGAGCAGGTGCTGCGATAGGGACAGCAGTTGGTGGACCAGTTGGAGGAGTAGTTGGTGGAGTAATTGGTAGAGTTTTAGGTGGTAGAGTTATCTGCACAGAATTACATAGACAAAAATTAATGTCTAAAGAAGATTATTTAATGGATTTAAAATTTACAGAAACACATATGATACCAAAATATGGTGATGCATTTTTACAAGGATACTGGTCTTTTGCTGTACCAGCTGTTAAAAAAATGAGACAAAGTAAATTACATACAAAATTTTGGAAACATATAGCATGTAATAGAGCACAAGATATTAAATGGAGATTAGGTAAAGGTAAATTTAATATCTTTGGTAGAGCATATAGTTTATTTTTTGAAAACTTATGCTGGGCTATAGGTAAAATTAAAAAAACAAAAGTTAATTTTGAGGAGTTATATACATAATGGCAATAAGTGATATGAAAGGAACTGTTACAACAACAGGAATGATGAATCAAAATCAACAAATGCCTAAAGGTAAAGTAGATCCTAAATTACCAAAACCAGCTGTGGCTAAACCAAAAGCACAACCTGCAGCAAGACCAACACCAGAACAAAATTTAGAACAGGAATTATTATCAAAATTTCCTGGATTAAAAAATTTAACAGCTGAGGATAATGCGGCATTAGATGCCATATTATCTCCAACTGTTAAGCAAGCATTAGGTAAAGTTATACCTGAACTAGAACCAATATTTTCTCAGTTTGGAACTAATGAACCTAATGTGGTTATGCCCATATCTATCGTATCAAATTATGCTATGAGAAAATATGGTGGAAATCAAAACGAAGCATTAGCTGCTTTCGTTGATGATGTTTCAGGACAGATGGAACAACAAACAACTGTGCCACCTAGTCAAGGTTTAATGACTAGCCCACAAACTACATAGTTTTTGAGCTACCCTTATCCATAAGGCACTCAACCCAAGAGGAAAAATAATGGAAAAAGAAAAAGAAACTCCTGAAGTTTCTGAAGAAACTAAAGTTAAAATGCCAGCGGCAAATCCCTATAGCAAAATCAGAGAAGAAGATGATGCAGAGACTGAGGCTTTTGCAAAAGGTGAGTTAGCTAAGTTTCAAAGGGAACAGAAGGAAAAAGAGGCAACCGCAGCAACCGAACAGAAGGACACCGATGCGTCTGAAGAGACTGCAGAACAATCAGATAAAAAGGCTACTCCTATCGCTGAACGCCCTGCTAAAGCTGAAGATCGTGTTTTTAAAAAACGTTATGACGATTTGAAAAAACACTATGATTCTACAATTAATAAACACAAGGATGAACTTCAATCTTTGCGTACACAATTAGAGTCAAGTACAAAACAATTTGTGCCACCTAAATCTAAAGCAGAATTAGAGGCATGGAGAAAAGAGTACCCCGATGTTTATGATATGGTTGAAACTATAGCAATGGACAAAGCTACTACTCGAACTGCAGATCTTGAAAATAAATATAAAGATTTACAACTCCAACAAGAACAGATTGCAAAAGAAAAAGCAGAAGTAGAACTTTTAAAATTGCATCCTGATTTTAATGATCTTCGTCAAAAAGACGAGTTTCATGACTGGGCTGCAAAACAAGATCCTACTATTCAAGGTTGGTTGTATGAAAATACATCTAACGCACAGTTAGCTGCTAGGGCTATTGATCTATTTAAAATGGATACTGGTCAAAGTAAACTAACTAAAAAAGAAGAAAAGGATGTTAAAAAAGAAGCTGCTAAAGCGATTTCTAAAACTAAGAAAGCTACTGACTCTGATATACCAAAGAAAAAAGTTTGGACAGCAAGTGAGATTTCTAGATTGAAACCTCATGAGTTTGAAAAATTTGAAAAGGAGATTGACCTTGCACGTTTAGAAGGTAGGATTGAACAAAGATAACAATCTAACTAAATAAACAAGGAGAAGCATTATGGCTTTTACAAACGCTAGTGGTTATAATAACCTTGCACAAGGTAATTTTACTCCACAGATCTTT
>Ga0209348_1000725_pt1 | contig 16549 bp, 27 predicted proteins | sample ETNvirenome_2_30_FD_184065 | JGI IMG/M metagenome (GOLD analysis project Ga0209348, IMG submission 184065) | Marine viral communities from the Pacific Ocean - ETNP_2_30 (SPAdes) (version 2) | ecosystem: Environmental > Aquatic > Marine > Oceanic | place: Pacific Ocean | collected 2013-06-22 | reverse complement strand
TTCCGATAAAAGACATTACGGATGCTCCGTTGGCCGTGTGCCAAGAAGTAGGATACATGGTTGTAAATAATGATGATAAGATTGTAATTATGCGATCTTGGTGTATAGATAAAGATGATAATCACGGCGGTGGTGCGATAGCAATACCAAGAGGATGGGTAAGAAAGATAGAGTATTTAAAAGTAGATTATGCAACAAGATAATATTGAAGAAATAATATTAAAAAAAATTAGCATTTACAGAAGTAAAGTTAATGCACATGTAATAGATACAGCCTTAAATTATATTTTAAATAATTTAAAAAATTTTAAATCAAAGTCATGGAACTGTAATCTACTTACGTCTGCGAATATATCAACAAATATCTTATATGATGTGGTTGAACTTAAGTATGTGAGAGAACAAATAGAAAAAACAATTAAAGATTTATTAGTGCAAAACCTTAATAAAGAAACACCTTTTATAATACATGAGTCATGGATAAATATAATAGAAAAAAATGGCTATCAAGAGTTTCACAAACACGAGGGTAGTTTTGGTTCTGGTGTTTTATATTTAACTGATAACAATTCTTCAATTGAATTTTGTGTATTTCCAGAGGATCATAGAAAACAAATATATCCAAAAAAATGTGATTTGTTATTATTTGACTCAGAAACCTTTCACAGGGTTTTAGATTCTGATAAACAAAGATTTTCATTAGCATTTAATTTTCAGGTTTTCAAATAATGAAACACAATAAAGACACAGAATTTGTTATGTATGTTGATAATTTTTTATCTATTGAAACTTTAGAATCATTACAAGAAACTTTTATTAATCTAAAATACAGTGAAGTAAAAAACCCAGAGGGTCAAACATATGGGAAAAGGCATACCTTTCCACATAGTTTTCACACAGATCCATTACTTACACTAATAAAAGATTATTTTTTCCCACACAGAAATCTAGTTCCTATATCGGTAAGCGCACATTTAAGACAGAACAATAAAGAGCCCTTGTTTCATGTAGATGTTGATAAAGATAATGTAGCAAACTTTCTTTTATTTGTTAAAGGCGAGTCTTTGTTAAATAATGGCACAGGATTTATGACAGGTAAATCATTGAGTTCTCACATTGGTTTTATTGAAAACAGGGCGTTATTTTTTAACGGTAGTAAAATACCACACTCAGACTTACAATCTTTTGGTGATAGTTCAGAAAGATATACACTTAATATTTTTTATGCAGAAAAACTAAATGATTAAAGTTTATGATAATGTAAGTGTAGTACAAAATTTCGATCTTTATAATTTTTTGTTATATCAAAATGCATATGTTTATGGTGAAAAAGATAAAAACGAAGATGATACACCAACAGGCATGGTGTTTGATATTAAAGATCCTTTGTTGTTAGAGTGGTTTTGTAACTCAGCTATACAACATCATAAGGAATTACAGAATTTAAAATTAGCTAGAGGATACGTTAATTTGTTTCAACCACATGAAAGACCACATTGGCACAAAGATGGTAATTGTTGGACTTGTTTATTTTATGTGACTCCAGAATATGACATTGAAGAAAACGGCGAAACACAATTTTTAGAAGATGGTGAAATACGTGGTATACTACCAAAAAAAGACAGGTTAATTGTATTTGATGGCGTGCTACAACATCGTGCAACCCCATTTAGAAACTATCCTAGGATAACAGTAGCTTTAAAATATTGGAAAGAATGAGTAAAATTTTTATACAAGACGACTTTTTTGATCACAACGTGCTTAAAGAAATACAACAAAAAATGTTAACCTCAGAGTTTAAATCAAGGTATCAAGACACGTTACATGATGATCAACAAAACAATAATCTTTATCAAAGAAATTATCACCACATAGCTTTACCAGATGAATCAGATGTTAGTTTAGAAGTTAAGAAAAATATAAAAAAGTATTTTAATGTTACTGTTATAGGTATGAAATCAAATTATTTTTTAAGCTTTCCAAACACACCAGCCATACCTCATGATGATAATGGTTTATATAATTGTTTAATTTATTTGTTAGGTGATACAAAAATTAACAATGGCACTGGGTTTTATGAACAAGAAGAAGATAAATTTTCTCTACACACGCATATTGGTTTTAAAGAAAATAGAGCAATATTTTTTACGTCAAGCATTTGGCATAGTCCCTTACAATTTGCAGGAGAGTCAACTCCAAGATATGTCTTAGCAAACTTTATATATAAAACCGACAAAGAAGAATGGCATGAAAATAGATAACGAAAATATATTTGCAACTACATTGCACAAATTTGAATTTAATAATCAAGAAATGCAACCTTTACTTGAAGAAGTAGATTCAAAGAAAAATATTATAAGGAAGACGAGCAGCTTTTATACTGAACATCATTCAGATAATTATTTTACCGATTACAAAAATCCAACAAAACTTTATCAATATGAAATGTTAATTAACATGGTAGCTAACAAATATTCTAACGAAGGTTACTCATTTAATCTTTTTGGTTATTGGACAGCTATTTACGGTAAAAATTCAATTCATAATGTTCATCAACACGATACGACAGATGTAAATTTTTCAAGTATATTATACCTTACTAATGGTGGTGCTACGTCATTTTTATCATCAAATAGTACGGCCACACAAAGAGAACACCATGAAACATCTACAGTGGGTAAATTAATTATTTTCCCATCTTCTCTGTGGCACTATGCTTCATATAAAGATGAGTCTGAAAGAATCATTATTTCATCAAACATGAAAATTATAGGAAATAATTATGTATAAAATATTTATAGGAACTCCTTGTTATGGAGGGATGATTACGGCTGATTATTTCAAAAGCTGTATGCAACTTGTGGCCCTAGCTGCAAGCAAGAAAATAGAATTACAATTTGCAACCATAGGCAATGAGTCATTGATTACAAGAGCAAGAAACACAATCGTGCAGTTATTCATGGATCATGACTATACGCATTTAATGTTTATCGATGCTGACTTAGCTTTTAATCCAGAGTCAGTTATAAGAATGATTGAGTTTGACAAAGATGTTGTTACAGGAGTTTATCCTAGAAAAACTATAGATTGGATAAAAGTTAAAAAAAGACTTAAAGAAAACCCAAACATATCTGAAGATGAATTATTGGCAGCATCCTTACAATATAATCTAAACGTAAAAAACCCAGATAGAATAGAAGTGCAAAAAGGATTTATTGAAGTAATGGATGGTGCAACTGGTTTTATGTTAATTAAAAGAGATGTTTTTAAGAGAATGGCATCCGTTTATCCTGAGTTAAAATTTAAACCAGATCAACATATAAATCAATCACATGATAAAGAATTTGATTATCATAAAACATCCGATTGGAATTACACTTTTTTTGACACAATGATAGAACCAGAAACTAAAAGATATTTATCAGAGGACTATGCTTTTTGTAGATTATGGCAAAATATGGGTGGAAAAATATACGCTGATGTCTTGAGTGGCATGACTCATTATGGTAATTATTCTTTTAGAGGCAATGTGGCCACTCAATTTAAAGGAGCAAAATGAACTACGAATATGTGTCTGAAAACATAATTATATGTAAAAATTTTTTACCAGATCCGATGCTGCAAAAAATTAAAATAGATTTATTGAATAATAGAGGTAGATTTAATATTCCTAATTGGAGCGATAGTGACATAAATTTGTTTAATAATAAGTGTGGTGGGCTAGATTATTGGATAGATCATGGTGAAACAACAGAAAATAATGAAGCTATTTGTGATCTTGGAAATTGGTTTTACCATCAAGGGTTTTTTCAATTTATACAAAATTCAGGTAGAACAAATGCTTTTCATTTTTTAACTAAAAAAAAGCAATTCAAAATTCATGTTATTTCCTATAATAATGGTGGCTATTACAATTGGCACCCAGACTCTGAATTTTTTACTTTTAATTTAGTTCTTAATGAGGGTGATGAATTGAGTGGTGGAGACATGTTATTTATGGATGATGGCAGAATAGTAGAAATACCTAATCAAAACAATTTAATGGTTGTATTTCCAACATATATTCATCATGCCATAACACCTATTAAGTCAAAAAGTGGCAAAGATGTGCCATTTCCTCAACAAAGATTTAGCATCCAATATTGGACCAACCTCGTTGGCTCTAATCGTTGATTTTTTCTGATATTCCGATAATACTGTCTTATCATGCAATTAGTAGATTTAAAATTTCAACCAGGAATAGATAAACAAGATACTGCATATTCTGCAGGGGATGAAAGAAAATACGTAGATTCTGATTTTGTAAGGTTTCACTATGGAAAACCTGAAAGATGGGGTGGATGGTCTAATCTACCAAATCCTAACGTTACAGTGGTGGGTGTTGTTAGAGATACACATTCTTGGATCGGTTTAGATGGCACGAGATATTTGGCTTTAGGAACAGATAGAAAACTCTATATTTTTTCTGAGGGTAAAGTTTATGACATAACACCACTTAGGGAAACACAGGCTTTAACTAATCCGTTTGCAACATCAAGTGGTTCTGCCACTGTGACTGTAACAGACGCTGGTCACAATGCTGAAGTGGGTGCTTTTGTAACATTTGATAACGGATCTTCCACTAACGTTGTTGATGGTATAGATTTTAATGCTGAATTTGAGATCCTTACAGTGCCGTCAGGAAATACTTTTACAATAAATGCGGGCACTAATGCTTCGGGTACTACAGCTGCTGGTGGAGGGTCAGTTACTGCCACATATCAAATAAATCCAGGACCAACATCTTCGACATACGGCTATGGATGGGGCACAGAGACTTGGGGAGCAAGCACTTGGGATGAACCAAGATCCTCTTCAAATGTTGTAGTCGCTGGTAGAAATTGGTCATTAGATAATTTTGGAGAAGATTTGATTGCTACTGTTTTAGATGGTGGAACTTTTATTTGGGATACCTCAACTAGTTTTGGCACGAGAGCAACAGCATTATCAAACGCGCCAACAGCTTCAAGATTTAGTTTAGTTTCTACAGACACAAGACATCTTCTAATATTTGGAACAGAGACAACAATAGGCAATTCAGCCACACAGGATGATTTGCTGTTCAGATTTTCAGATAGAGAGGATGCAACGGATTATACACCTGTTGCCACAAATGAGGCAGGATCTTTAAGAATAACAGACGGTTCTAGAATAGTAGGTGCTATAAAATCAACTGGTCAAATACTAGTTTGGACAGACACATCATTACATGGAATTCAGTTTGTTGGAACACCCTTTACATTTGGTTTAAGACAACTTGGTGCCAATGCTGGTTTAATTGCACAACATGCGGCGATAGAGGTTAATGGTGTTGCTTATTGGATGTCAGATAATGCTTTTTATCTTTTTGATGGTGTTGTCAAGAAAATGCCTTGTTCTGTACAAGATTATGTATTTGATGACCTTAGTTATACAAACAAAAATGATATTGCCGTAGGCTTAAATACAGCTTTTAATGAAATAATTTGGTATTATCCATCATCCAACGCTACTCAAATAGATAGAGCTGTTGCTTACAATTATTTAGAAGGCACTTGGTATACAATAAATCTTGCAAGAACTACGTGGTTAGGCGCATATGTTTATGAAAAACCAATAGCCACAGAATATAGTTCGTCTGCTACCGCAAATGCCACAAGCATACTTGGTTTGACTGCTGGTGCGTCATCTATATTTGAACATGAGTCTGGTAACAATCAAGCAGATGGCACGGCTATAACTGCATTTTTAGAAACAGGTTCTGTAGAGATAGCAGACGGTGATCAATTAATGTCAGTTAGTAAACTTGTTCCTGATTTTGACAATTTGGCTAACACAATGACAGCACAATTAACTTTGGAACAGTATCCACAATCTACAGCTAATGTGCAAACAAGTGGGTCTATTACTAGCACAACTGAAAAGATAAATGTTAGAGGTAGGGGTAGAGCAGTAAAAATACGATATACAACTAACACAGTAGATGATACACCATGGAGACTCGGATCACAAAAATTAGAAATAAGACCAGACGGTAGAAGATAATGATGTTTCGTCAAGAAGGTGATATGGGAAGATATGTTGCTTTTAATGATCCTGGTCAGCCTGGAGCGGGCTTTTCATCTTTAGAAGAGTATTTGGCTGCAGGTAATCAAATGCCACAACTTCCAACTTTTGAACTTAAAGCACAAGGTTCTGGTATATTAGGTCTACCAAAATTAAATGATGCGTTTAGTAATATTACTGCACCAGGTAATATACCAGACAGATACAAAGAAGGTTTTGTAGATTTTTACAAACAAAATCCAGATGTTTTTAAGCGTATGGGTGGACAGGCAATAAGTTATGTTACCACACCGCAAGGTGAAAGAATACAATTTGGTGACACAGGTAGTGCAGATAACTTTAGAAGATATTTAGAAAGTATTGGAGAGACGCCAAAGCCAGATCTTAATTTTTTATCTACAAGCACACAACAACCTTTACCACCTAGCAACACTTTTGTAGATGACATGAGAGATAAAACACTTCCAACATTACAGTTTCCTGAAGGCACAGGTCCATTAGAAACTGTAAAAGGACCTGAAGATACACAACCTTTTGACAGAGTGGGTCAACAAATGATAAATTTTGATGATATGTTTGGACCTTTAAATTCTCGGTTAAATAAGATAGAAGAGGGCATTGCAAGTTTATTACAAAACAGAGGACAAGGACTAAATATGAATACCATGCCAAGAAGAAGTTTAAATAATTTTTTTCAAGAACCAATAGGCACATTTCCTTTTAGGAGTTTTTATGGCTAAAATAAATATAACTAGATTACCTAATGCAACACAAGAATACGACGCTAGTCAGTTTGATCAAATGGTCAGATTATTAGAGCAAATTGTTTTTTTATTAAACACTAACTTTCAACAAGATTTAAAAGAAGAAACAGAATCGGAGACATTTTTCCTTGGCTAATACATTCAAAAGTGCAATGGTTGATATGACATCAACGGATTTAACAACAATATTGACAGTGCCTACGGCTGATCCAGGTGCGACACCACCTGTGCCACCAACAACAGATGTTGTTAAATCAATTTTAATTTGTAATGACTCAGGAAGCACCACTCTAGTCGATTTAGAAGTATTAAGATCATCTGCTACTTTTGAATTATTTAAAGCTAAAAGTGTAGCAACTAATACTACAACAGAATTATTATCTCAGCCTCTTGTATTACAAGAATCTGATGTGCTAAAAGCCCAAGCTAATGCCGCTAATCAAGTGCACATAATTGTAAGTTTTATGGAGGTTACAAAGGGTCAACTTTAGAAAGGAATACATATGTCAGAAATGCAATTACATTCGTTATTTATAACGCCATTTTTTGTTAAAAAAATAGAGATGGATAATGGTAAAATGATACAAAAACTTTATGATTTAAAATCTCAAAACAAAACTGGTACACCAAGATCTAATGTTGGCGGTTGGCACAGTCATCTAAATTTATATAAAGAGGATGAATTCAAAGAAATTACAGGAGTTATTTTACAAAACGCAAAAGAGTGTTTTGAACATTTAGATGCTGTAGATGATTGTAACCCTACTTTAGATGCCATGTGGGGTATAATAAATCAACCTGGTTCAAGAAACAATATACATACACATCCCATGAGTTTTTTATCTGGTGTGTATTATATGAAAACACCTGAAAAAAGTGGAAGAATAACTTTTTTAGACCCTAGACCGCAAGCAGAAATAATGGATTGTAACAAAAAAACTGATCAATCTATACATTTAGCTCATAGTGTAGATTGGAATCCAGAGGAAAATTCCTTGATTTTTTTTCCATCATGGTTACAACATCAAGTAGCAACCAATCTTTCAGATGAAGATAGAGTAATTTTAAGTTTTAATTTAATGTGGACAGGAGGATAATATGCCAATAATTAAAAATGCAGAACAAATAGGAACTATAACTCTAGAAGATGGTAGAGTCATACCAAGATATGATGTTAAAACAGAAACGACGATCACTAATACAGAGACAGGTCAAGAGTACGAGTCAGAAGAAGCCATGCAAGCAGACATTGACGATCCAAACACTTCAACGACTGTTGAAAAAATTAGACGAGATGTTAAAGTATTTGCTCCATCTTTAAGAGATATGTTAGGTCAAACACCTAAAGAATGAAAAAAGGTTTTGATTACGCAATCAAAAACAATTTCTTCGATGAACAAGATTTTTTAGCTTTAAAAAATCAACTTACAACTTTAGAGTATGTGCCACCTAAACAGCACGACGTAGAAAGAATGTTGAATCATGTGTATTGGCATCAGAGGGAGGTGCAAAATAATAGTGAGGTCGCTGACCTAATAGCAAAAAAAATAAAACAATATTTTAATTTTGTTGTGAAAGAATACACACACATTTATTTTACAATGTGTGGTAATCAACCTACTTTGCATCCTCATGTAGATTTAACTGATACTGTAAAATATCAATGTTTAATTTATATCGCAGGTCCCACTGACTTATACAGCGGCACTGGTATTTTTAAGGAAGACAACACCGTATTAGAAAATATGGAACAAGGCCCTGTTGATGTAATAGGTTTTAAAGAAAATAAAGCTATATTTTGGGACTCCAATGTAATTCACTGTCCAGCGCAAACAGAAAATACTGGAACATGGAGATACTCAATAGCAACGATGTTTAGATAATGAACTACGACTATGCAATAAAAAAACATTTTTTAAGCACAGAAACTTTTGCAAAGCTTAACAAAGAAGCTGATGGTCGAAGAGAAAGAAGCATAGAGATATCAAAAGATAGTGAACTGGCAAAAGAAATAACACAAAATATAGAAAAATATTTTGATTACAAACCTAAGAAAATTACTGCTTTGCAGCACACTTTAACTTGTAATGTTCCGACATTTCATCCACATGTTGATAAGAATCATGATGTCCTAAGACAAATAATTATTTACATTAGGGGTAAAGAAAAAGAAAACACAGGCACAGGATTTTTTGAAGATAAGTATCTTCTACAAGATGAATATAAGCCAATAGACATCATCGGTTTTGAAGAAAACAAGGCGATTTTTTGGAATTCAAAAATGGTGCATGCTCCAGCCCACATAGCTAAATGGGGCTTGTGGAGATACGCCATTATAGGATATTTTAATTAGACTTTTTACAATCGCAATCATCGGGGCAATGATTTGTCGCATCTTTCATGTGACGTTCAAAGTCTCTCTCAACTGCTAATAGTCTTTCGTGGTATCTGCTCACCTTGTCAGCAAGGACAGCAATAGCTTTTAAATAGTCTTGTTCGCTCATAATATCTCCTGTGATTGTTAATTTTGGTGAGAACCTAATGTAATCATATTTTTTGTGTTCGCAATAGTATTTTTTATAATTGTTTTCTTGACACGATTATGGTAGTAAAAATACAAGAAAGTATGAATAGCAAGACTTTTGTATCTGGCAGAATAATAAAAAGGTATCAAATACCATTAAATGAAATAGATGAGCTTAATAAAACATTTGATGAAAATAAAAAAAATTTAGACAGCAGAGGGCGTTTACTTGCTGGTAGAATAGATACCGAACTAACAGTTACAGACATAGTGCCGAAATTAAAAATTATGTCTACTATGGAAAAAAATATTAATGACTATATGATGTCATTAAATCATTTTGGTATAACAACAAACCCACAATATAATTTACGAATACTTACAATGTGGATCAATGATATGCAACCACATGAATACAATCCACCACATACACATCACGATTTAACAGGGTGGTCTACAGTATTATTTTTAAAAGTTCCAAACTTTATAAATGATGTAAAACATCCTCATAAATTTAAAGATGGTAAACTTGGGTTTTTTTCAAGAGATACTCACTGTGATTTTTATGATTGTAAAGTTGGTGACTTTTACATATTTGAAGCATCTCATCAACATTTTGTGATGCCTTACAAAACAAATGATGTTGATCCTATAAGAAGATCAATGTCATTTAATTTCATCATAGAAAAAGAGGATACAAATGCGTGAAAATGAAATTAAATTTATAGCTTCAGATAGGGATTTTGAAGAGGTGTGGCCACACCCAAAACCATCTTCAAAGTTTATACCAGAGGATTATAAAAAATTAGAAAAATTTACTCATGGTAATATGCATGATGAAACAATAAAAGGCTGCATACCATTTTTGGATGGTCTTACAGCTGGTTATATAATACCTTTTGATCAAGACTATCTCATTGATCCTGCTGACGAAACTTTTACAATAACTCCTGCAAATAGAGAGCAACAAGATACAGGTTATCACGACAGTGTGCAGTTACCTGAAAGTTGGAAGAAAAAAACAGGAAATGCTGCAGGAAAATTCATAAACAAATGGCTTGTTAAAACACCACCAGGTTATAGCTGCTATTTTGTTAAACCTATGAACAGAGTAGAGGATAGATTTGATATAATTTCTGGAGTAGTTGATACGGACACATACATTAACCTAATTCACTTTCCTTTTATTTTAAATAAAAAAGATGAACAGTTTCTAATTAAAAAAGGTCAGCCAATGATACAGGTAATACCTTTTCGTAGAGAGAGCTGGAAAAGCTGGTCAGGTTTTTATTATGAACCCTTACACAACAAAACTTTAAATTCTTTGTTAAGCCATTTTTATGATAAATATAAAAGGCTTTTTTGGAGAAAGAAGAGTTATAAGTGAAGATATATGCTAATATTGATGATTGCGCTTTAATCATAAAAGATTTTTTACCTAATGATTTGTTCAAAGAAGTTGCAAAATTTAATTACGATCAATACGATAAAAATCAATCTTATAAAGATTGGGAGAAGACTCTTTTTTTAGATGAAAGTAAAAATGTAACTATGGAAGAAGTTACGACAGTAAGTGATTTATCAAGTTTAGATAAGGGTGAATATAAATATAAAAACGAAATTTTTAAAAATGTTTTAGATGTTGTAAAAAACTGTGAGTTTATTCCTTTTCAACATAATTCTCATCTGCGTATTAGTTTTTATAAATATAATAAATATGCTGGCATAAATTGGCACAACGATGGTGTCTACACATTAAATTATTCTTTATATATTCATGAAAATTGGGATCGAAATTGGGGTGGAGAAACTTTAATAGATACAGGAAGAGGTTTACCTTTGAGCGTATACTCAGAACCAAATAGTTTAATTGTAATTAAAAATGGTATTATGCACAAAGTTTGTGCTGTAACTGGACCTAAAAAAAGAAAGGTATTACAAATACGTGGTATGTTTTACGAGTAATTAGAATCGTAGTCTCTCCAAGTTTTACCCTCAGCATTATTAGTGCCATTGTTTTCGTCATCGGCAACAGCGGTATCGTACGCTGTCTCAGCAGCTTCGATTTGACCTTTTCTAGTTTCACCCCAAGTTAATAATTGTTGAACTGTAACTCCATTACCAACAACATCACTAACACTACTTAAAGAAGTATTGCCTGTCATCATATGAGTGCTAGGATCTTTACGTTGTACTTCATCCCCACCAGGTGCAGTGTTGTAAATGACATAATGAATATCATCACCAATATTAGGAAATGCATTTCCTTTATCAGCCCATTTTATGTGAAACCCACCTAGAGAATTTGATTGATCAATTACGATTGTGTCACCGTAAGATATTAAAATTTCTGAAGCCATATTATCTCTCCTAATGTTTTATTATGTAATTTACAATTACGAAAGGTGAAAATGCATTAGTTCCAGAAGCTGTTACATCTCCTGTTAAAGTAGTTGTAATGTTACCTGTTAAAGTTCCTGACAATGTATGGGAGTGATTGTGACCAGTACCTGAACCTGCAGGTGCTACAAAACTTGGGCTTTGACCTGGGCCTTGGTTGTTAAACGGAGTGTTGAAAATTCTTCTACTCATAGGACCAAATTGAAAGTTAGGGTGATCATGAGAAGCCAACTGTGCAGTGGTTAATGAGGTATTAGCGATGTTACCAGTAATTGTAACCGATTGCGTTGTAGTGCTAGTTGCAGCTTGGTTGTTTGTTACAGCAACAGTTACGGTGTTTGCACCACCTGTTCCAGCTAAACTTGTTGTTCCACTTTTACCTTGTGGAAATTTGCCTTGAAGATCTGGAACATTAAAAGTTGTTGAGCTATCACCTGCTCCGTAAGTCGTAGAGATTACTGCAAATAAATCAGCATAAGTTGTTCTTGATACGGCCGATCCATCACATAATAAATAACCACTTGGAGCCGAAGCTTTAGGCCAAGGTTTTATAGTTCCTACTTCACTTCTATTTGTTATATCTTGTAAGTTAGCCATAATTAATCGTTATACTTTAATCTCCAACCATTGTCACTGTCATTGTACACCAACGCAAAGCCAGATCCACTAGTTGATACTGTTAAATTTGCTTCAGATCCCTGAATTTTGTGACCGTTTCTATTTACGGTCAAATTGTGAGTTGCAAAAGTTCCTTCTGCATCAATAAATTTTATTTGATCACCAATGGCTGCAGAGCTTGGTAAAGTTATAGCAACCGCTCCTCCATTTGTATCAACAAAAATATTGTCACCTGCTGATGCAGTATAATCAGATGTTTTCTTAATCCATGCCTCACCTAATCCAGCAAGTGTGAAAATATCATACCAGTTAGTTCCGTCCGTAGAAACTAATCTATATTTTCCATTTGAAATTGTTAAAGTGTTACCAGTGGCGCCTAATCTTGCAGTAACATCTGCACCACCTGCAATGTTGTTATAAAGTCCGTAAGTTTTTTGTGTAGTTGGAAACTGCACTATGTGTGTTGTAGAAATAGTTCCAGAAAAAATAATTTGGTTTTGTCTAGCTTCGTTGTTAGCTTGAGATTGTGGTCCATCAGCATTTGTTAAAGTTGTAGGTCCTGTTCCAGAAAGAGTTTTTGCATAAACACCAGCAATAGCAAATTCAAATACTTGGGAAAAGTTATTGTTAGTAATTGTACCCCAAGTTCCTGAATTTTCTCCAGTGGTTTGTAGCTCTATTCTTAGACCTGTCGAAAATGTTGAACTCATTTAATCTCCTAATTTAAAATTTAATGATTATTTTAAAGTTTGTCAAAACTTTTATGCAGCTTTATGAACTTCTGTCCAAACTATTCCGCTGTTTGAGTCGTCTACTTGGCTCCAGAAAGTGCCTTGTAAATTACCTGTACTACTAGTAACAGAATTGCCAGTGATTGTAAAGTTCACATCTATACGAATATTTAAATTACCTTCACTAGCTGTAGCTTCTACACTTGGAGCTTCATATAATGTCTCTTGCTCAGCATCTCCTATGGTAGATGTCATTCCAATACCAGTAAGGAAAACTGATGTTCCTACTGTCCCCACAGCAGAGGTCATTGCATTTCCTGTTGGGAAAACTACAAATTCAGGATCAGCCTCAGCCTGTCCTACTGACGACTGCATAGCGGTGTCAGCACCAACAACGACTGTAGTTTGACCATCACCTGAAATTGCAAAAGTCCCTGTTGTAGATGTTAGTGGGTTTCCAGATACAGATATATTTTGATCTGTCGCAACAGCCTCATCGCCTGTGCTTATGGTCATAGGTTGACCAGTTAATGCAAATGAACCACCTACAGCGCCCCATTGTTGTTCACTCCAACCTATAGATCCACCAGTATTGATATCAGTATCACGGTTCCAACCTGTGGTTTTTGTTACGCTTGTAGATTCATCACCTACAGATGACGTAAGTGGGTTACCTGATACAGATATATTTTGATCTGTTGATAATGAAACATCGCCTCTTGCTGAAGTTGCAGAAGCACCATTTGTAATAGTGGCATTTGCTATACCTGTAGCAACAGCGGTTCCAGCTGTAGAGGTAAGTGGGTTACCTGATACAGATATATTTTGGTCAGTGGTTACTGTCTCAGTACCTGCAGATGACGTGAGGCCAATACCTGTAACAGATACAGGTGCTTGTTGGGACCAGGCACCACTGTTCCAAGTTTCTCGGCCCCATCCTTGGATAGAGGCCATGTTTTATCTCCTTATGCTATTCTTATGATTGCAGCGGTTGATTCAGCAGCAGGAAACGTAATTGTAAACGTACCAGCAGTTGAAGATTTAACCGAACCAAAATCAAGAACACAAACTGCAGCGTTTGTAGTCAAACCAGATACAGTTGAGCTGTTATAAATAACAGCAGCTTGTGCAGAAATAGTTGCACTTGTAAATGATAAGTCAGGTGAAAAATCACACACAGCAGTATCTGATGACAAAGTTGGTGTTACAGATGTTAATGTTCCACCACCTTCAGAATAAGTTCCTGAGTTTGCTACTTCGTCAGTTTGTTGAAAAGCAGTTGTTGATTTACTTAAAGTTGCTTCGTTGTCATATAGCGCTAGTTTAAAAGCATTCCCCGTCGTAGCCGTAAAATCGTGTAGGCCTTTCAGGATCTCCACTTTAAAACTATTGCATATAGCTTGGTTAATTGCCATAATTATCTCCTATGGGTTCCTTGACTCGAGAGGGATACGAATAACGCCATCTCGAAATTCATCTCTACGGTCACGCCCCATCTCATATGTGGCAAGAGCCTGTACAGACTGATTAAAGTTTTTATCATAGTATTGTATCATATCAGCTGGACCTTTCAAGTATCCAAGTGCCTCTAAAATACATCCATACAAAAGCACGTTTGGAGCGTTCTGACTAACCCAATTTGATGTTGTCGTACTGGATAAGACAGGTGGCTTATACGTGTATGCGAGCGATACAGTTAATGCAGCGTTCGGGGTTGGTGCCAACATATGGGTATTATCATCATATATAGCATAATACTTGGGAGTACCTGCTCCAGTTGATGTCCTATTTGGCGCAAATTCGTTCATAAACGAAATATCTTTTTGTATCAAGAATGTTCTATTATTTGATCCGTCAATAATTTGAATGTATCTAGTAGCCTCCCAATCTGCTGGTAATGGTAAAAAAGGATTATTAATTGTTAAAGTAGCAGTGTCATATCTTCTATAATAAGTTAAATCTACTGTTCTTCTAAGTTTGTCTTCAGTTGATTGAATAAATTGATTTATCACAGCATCTGTTAACACGTCAGATGTTGTTTCAGTATAATTTCTAACGTTATCTAATAAGTCTGAATAATCGGTCATGACGTACTCACTGTAACATTACCAACGCTTGATAGCAACCTCGTAGGTTTTTTTGGTGCTTGAAGCTCTAAAGGCATCATGCTTTTAGTGGTAATTGTAAAAGTTGAACCATCTGCTCTAGTGTGTGTAACGACTTCATCAGCTGTTTCAAATCTATTAACGGTTAATCCAAAACCTTTTCCATCATAAGGAGCGTCAGATCCGTCTGGTTTTACAACTGTTCTACCACCACTTATCGATCCATTTGCACCTCCAACAAAAACTCTGGATACTGCAATCTGACCTCTTGATTCTTGTAAAGCTTGAGGGTCATTGACTATTGGTAATGGTTCTAGTTGTGGATGTTTAGCTTCAAATTCAGAAATATGTACTACTGATCCATTCCATTCTTTTACCATTTCGTTATAGGGAAAAGCCATGCCAGATCTATCTGATATTCTTTTAGCAAATTTACCTGATGCGTATTTTGCCATAATTAAACTCCTGGTAAATAATTTTTAGGTGTTAAAAATAAACTTGTTCTTTCTCCATCTTGAGCTGCAGCTCTTTGAAACTCGTCTTCATAAATTTGTTTTAGTGGTGCAATTCTTTCTGGCGATTTTTTCATAGCAATGTAATAAGCTAAACCTGCTGTAATACATGGAAGAAAACGAAAAGGAATTTGAGCATTATTGGTGTAATCACCAGAATCAAACATGCGAACAAGAGCGTAATAACGTAGAGTATACGTTGTATCAGCTGCAGGATATAGAAATAGTGTTGGGTTTATCGTACGCTCAAAGTAGTATTGAGATGGTCTTCCGCTGGTTGTTTTAACAGCATAATTTAAATAAGTAGATCTGCTAATTGACGTAGCAGAAAAATCACTATTACTATTATCTCTAATAACTACATCGGTGATATCTACAATTTGTTGACTATCACCAGCATTTGAACCAAACAAACTAGTGCCAGTCAAACTTGTTGTGTCGGCAGCTATTGTTTTTTCTTGTAATTGTATCGTCCAAAGATTTAATCCTCTATTTGCCCATTCAGCTAATAAAAGATTTAATGAACGTCTTGCAGTTTGCAAATCGTATCCACTACGAACTTGCAAACCACAACGCTCATATGCTTCTTCAGCAATTTCATCTATCGATAGATCAAAGCTAGCTGTTGATGCGTAAGTTGGCATTAGCCTCTTTTATTTCTTTTCATGCTACCGCCAGCTTTTTTCTTCATCATTTTGCCGCCCATAGCTTTCTTTTTGACCATGTTTCCACCTTTGGCTTTTTTCTTCACCATGTTTCCACCGCCCATCATGCCCATAGCTTTTCTAGGTGATACGTTCATCATTGAACC
>Ga0209348_1000724_pt1 | contig 16565 bp, 19 predicted proteins | sample ETNvirenome_2_30_FD_184065 | JGI IMG/M metagenome (GOLD analysis project Ga0209348, IMG submission 184065) | Marine viral communities from the Pacific Ocean - ETNP_2_30 (SPAdes) (version 2) | ecosystem: Environmental > Aquatic > Marine > Oceanic | place: Pacific Ocean | collected 2013-06-22 | reverse complement strand
ATCGGTGCAAACAGATGGGGCGTTCAAGTTACATCTGGTGGAACTGGTAACTTAGCTACACCTTTTAGTGCAGCAGTAAGTTAATAATTAATTTAGTGTGGGGCTTCGGCCCCATGCTTAAATTTTAAGGAGAAACAAATATGAGTTCAGATCAGAAGTTTACTACGATAACTAGTACAGGACAGGTCAAAACTATTTCTGGTGGATCTACTAACATGGGTCCATGTAGAGTTACTTACATTCAATGTGAGGGAGTGGCTAGTTCTAAACTAATTTTAAGAGACAGTAGTGATGGTAGTGGAAACAAAGTGTTTGAAGCTGATTTTGGCACAGAAGGTTTAGATATTTATATGCCTGGAAATGGTATTAGATTCGAAACAACTTTACATGCCACGATAACAAATACTACATCTGTTACTATTGGCTACACTGGCTAGGAGTTTAAATGGCTAATACTACTTCAGGAACAGTAACGTTCGACAAAACTTTTTCTATTGAGGAAATAATAGAAGATGCTTTTGAGCGTATTGGATTAAATTCTGTAGCAGGTTATCAATTAAAATCTGCAAGAAGATCTCTTAATATTCTATTTCAAGAATGGGGTAATAGAGGAATTCACTATTGGGAAGTAGGAGAAACTAATTTAGATTTAATAGAAGGTCAATCAGACTATGATTTTTTTAGATCAAGTGATGATGGAACGTCAGCAACAACCACAAGCCCTGCAAGTGTTTTTGGTATATCTGATGTCCTTGAAGCACAATTAAGATCTAATAGAACACAGACAACACAATCAGATAGTCCCATGACAAAAGTAGATAGATCTACTTATGCGGGTTTTTCTAACAAGTTATCTAAAGGCACACCCAATCAGTATTGGGTAGAAAGGTTTATTGATAAAGTTAGAATACATATTTATCCAACACCAGATTCTACTAACGCATCTAAAGATATGCATTTTTATTTTATAAAAAGAATACAAGACGTAGGAGATTATACAAATGCAACCGATGTACCATTTAGATTTGTGCCTTGTATGGTATCAGGACTCGCGTATTATCTATCACAAAAATATCAACCACAACTTATACAGGCTACAAAACTAGCTTACGAAGATGAGTTTGCAAGAGCATTAGCAGAAGATGGTTCTGCTTCTAGCACACACATAACACCAAAGGCATACTACCCAGGAACATAATGGCAAAATACGCAACAGGAAAATACGCAAGAGCAATATCAGATAGATCTGGTATGGAGTTTCCATACAAAGAAATGGTTAGAGAATGGAATGGATCTTTTGTGCATGTATCTGAGTTTGAACCAAAGCAACCACAATTAGAACCAAAACCCATGAATGGTGACTCTATATCTTTAAGACATGTAAGACCAGATAGAGTAGAAACAGCTGTGCCTAATCTTTTACCTTCAAATCCATTTACTATTACTAATGGTTCAACAACTGTTACAGTTGATGAACCAAATCACGGTAGATCTACTAGTGATACTGTTAGATTTAGAGATGCCTCAAATGTAGCAAATTTACCAGCAGCAACAATTAATGTAGCTGGGGGGTATACAATTACTAAAGTTAATGATAATAAATATACTTTTAATTCTGGAGTAACAGCTTCAGTAACATTAGAAGGAGGAGGAGACATAGCCTCAGCAGGGCCAGTCACAGTAACAGCATGATTAAATGGATTAAAAACTTTTTTTGTAATTTATTTGGTATTAAACAATGTGCGTGTCCAGAGGATATGGATGAACATGCAGAATTATATTTAAAAACACCAGAATCAGATGTACCCGTTTACACAGAAAACCCAATCGATAAACCAAAACATTGTGAAAGACATTTAAGATTTATAAAAAGATGTCCCGATTGTATAGAGGTAGTTAAATAATGGCTGGATTAAGCGCATCAGGATTAAAAACACAAATCAGAAGTTATACTGAAACAGACTCTAATGTACTAACGGACGCTGTTTTAGAGAATATAATATTAAATGCACAATACAGAATTTTTAGAGATGTACCAATTGATGCAGATAGAAAACAACAATTAGGTAATTTTGTTGCTGGTCAAGAGTCTATTAACTGTCCTGCAGGAGCTGTATTTATAAGAGGCATACAGGTTTATGATACAGCAGGATCAGAGATTACAGGAGCTAACAGATGGCTAGAGAAAAAAGATGTAACATATCTTCAAGAGTATCAGGATGTTACAGGAACAGCAGCAGCTCAAGGTCAACCTAAATATTACGCTATGTTTGGTGGTGCTACAGGAGAATCTGACACTACATCAGGTAGAATATTTGTAGCCCCAGTTCCAAATACTACATATAGATTTAGAGTTCATTTTAATAAAATGCCAGATCTTTTAGAGAATGATGATACCAATTATATTAGTCTTAATTTTCCAAATGGCTTATTATATTGCTGTTTATCAGAGGCATATGGGTATTTAAAAGGTCCTGTAGATATGTTGACTTTATACGAAAATAAATATAAACAAGAGGTACAGAAGTTTGCAATTGAGCAAACTGGTAGAAGAAGACGAGACGATTATACTGACGGAACTGTCAGATTTAAAATTGAATCTTCTTCACCATAACAGGAGATTATTATGGCAATATCATCAGCAATATGTTCAAGTTTCAAACAGGAACTTTTACAAGGTAAACACAGTTTTGAATCTTCAGGTGGACACACTTTTAAAATTGCTTTATTCACAAGTTCAGCATCTTTAGGTGCTGCTACGACTGACTACTCAACATCAAATGAGATCACAAATACATCAGGTTCTGCATATACTGCAGGTGGAGCAACTTTAACAAACTCTGGTGTATCTTTATCTTCAACAACTGCATTTACAGATTTTTCAGATGTAACTTATTCATCCGCTTCTTTCACTGCAAACGGAGCTTTAATTTATAACACAACAACAGATGGTGGTTCAGGAACAACTGATGCTGTTTGTGTTATTGCATTTGGTGGTGATAAAACAGCTAGTAATGGAACTTTTAAAATTGAGTTTCCAACAGCAGACGCAAGTAGCGCAATAATCAGATTAGCGTAGGAGGTCGACTATGTCGACGACTTCAGGATGGGGCAGGTTTACCTGGGGCCAAGCTTATTGGAACGCAGACACAACTTTAAAAACAGGTTGGGGTGCACAAGCTTGGAATGATGGTGAATGGGGCGAGCTCAAAGATCAAACAATATCTCCAACTGGTTTTTCAATAACATCTTCTATTGGATCTGTAGATGTACCTGATGTTGTTCTTACATTAACAGGTCAGGAAATTACATCTTCACAGGGTGAGGCTTTTGTCCCTGTAAATGTAGAAGGGGTATCAGCAACATTTTCAATTGGTTCAGTATCTGTAGTAGATATGCAGGTAGGTCTAACTGGTCAATCTGCAACAGCTTCTGTTGGTTCTGTATCTGTTAATGACATGACTCTTGGTCTAACAGGTCAGGAGTTTACTGCAAGTCAGGGAACAGCGAAAGCACCAAACGAGACAGCGATACTTTCTGGTGTATCAATCACATCAGAGCAAGGAACAGCACAAGGTATTTCCTCACAAGAAGCAACACTAACAGGAGTGTCTTTCAGTGCCAGTGTTGGTAGTGTAACCATACCAAATGATGTAGTTCAAATATCTGGATTAGAAGCAGAATTTAGTCAAGGAACGATTGTCGGATTAGGTGGAGCTGTGGCTCAACCAACTGGTCAATCAGCTACAGCATCTGTAGGTTCTTTGACAATAGAAGAGGGTCTAGGATTAACTGGTCAATCATTTAGTGCTAGTGTTGGATCTATATCACTGACTGATATTATTGTTGGATTAGATAGTTTCTCAATAACATCCAGTGTGGGAGCTGTAGATATCTTTGCATATGGTGATGTTGACACTGGTTCAAATACATCATATAGTGATGTTTCGACAGGTTCGAATGATACATATTCGGATGTTGCAACTGGATCAAATACAAGTTATAGTGACGCTGCATAGGAGATAATTTATGGCATCTACATTTACGCCTTTAGGGGTAGAACTTCAAGCAACTGGTGAAAACGCCGGTACATGGGGAACGAAGACTAATACTAATTTACAAATCATAGAACAGATATCTGGTGGATATGTTGCTAAATCAATAGCAGGTGGCGCACAAACAACTGCATTAGCAGTTTCTGATGGATCAACTGGTGCAGAATTATCTCATAGAATGATAGAATTTACAGGAACAATCACAGGTAATCAGATTGTAACAATACCTTTAGATGTTCAAACTTTTTATTTTTTAAGAAATTCAACATCAGGTGCATACACGGTTCAATTTAAATATGCGTCTGGTTCAGGAGACTCGTTTACTTTTTCAGCTACAGACAAAGGTGACGCTATTGTATTTGCAACTGCAAGTGATAGCACTAACCCTAATATTGACACAATAGCTTTAGGTATTTCAAACATAGTAGAGGATACATCACCACAATTAGGTGGAGACTTAGATACAAACAGTTTTAATATAGCTTTTGATGATGCACACGGAATTAATGATGAAAACGGAAACGAACAAATAATATTTCAAACAACATCGTCTGCGGTAAACCAAATAGATGTAACTAACGCTGCAACAGGTAATAGTCCATCTATTGAAGCAACGGGTGATGATAGCAATGTAAATTTAACTCTTGGACCAAAAGGAACAGGTTATCTAATTGCAAAATCTGGAGGTACAAATCCAGGATCAATTCAGCTTAATTGTGAAAATAACAGCCACGGTATTCAACTTATGTCACCTGCACATAGCGCAGGGCAAAGCTACACTATAAAATTTCCTACTGGAAATATAACAGCAGGGACGTTTTTAAAGGTAGACAGTATTTCAGGGTCAGGGGCCACGGCTACAGGTCAATTATCCTTTGATTCTTCACCAGCAACAACAGGAAAAGCTATTGCAATGGCAATCGTTTTCGGTTAAAAGGAGTAAATTATGGCAGCACCAAATATAGTATCGGTATCATCAATTATAGGAGAGTCTCAAGGCTTTCAATTAACCACAACCACTACCACAGCTTTAATAACTGTAGCGTCAGATAAATTAGTAAAAATTAATAGAATTTCAGTAGCAAACATTGATGGAACAAATGCAGCTGATGTAACTGTAGGAGTTGATAAGGCAACAAGAACTTCAGCAGCAACAGGATCATCTGTATCTGGAGCTCTTTTTAAAATAGCTAGCACTGTTTCAGTTCCAGCTGATGCGGTTTTAGTTTTATTAGATACACCCATCTATCTAGAAGAAGGTGATGTATTAGAAGGTGGAGCAAGCGCTGCTTCAGATTTAACACTTTTCGTTTCATATGAAGTTATAGACGACGCGTAGGAGGTACTATAGGCTATGGCTAATGGCGGAATTATAGGACCAACAAACGTAACGTCTCGTGGTAAAAATACAATTACATCTCAAACATCATCTGGGACTTTAACTACACAACCAGGGACAAGATTAGTTAACACTTTAGTTGTGGGAGGTGGTGCAGGTGCTGCAGGTGCTGCTTGTAATACAGTAGGAACTGGTGGTGGTGGAGCAGGTGGATTCAGAACATCCTGTAATGTTTCAGTTGGTGGGGGGACAGATTTTTCAATAACGGTAGGAGCAGGTGGAGCAGGTGGATCACCTGGAAATGGAGCAGCTGGTAATTCGTCTACTTTTTCTTGCATAACTTCCGCTGGAGGTGGAGCTTCTAATACGGCAGGTGGTCCTGGAGGGGCAGCTGGTAGCGCTGGAGCTTCTGGTGGTGGAGGTCAAGGTGGAGATAATGGCCCAAGAGCTGGAGGTGCTGGAAATACACCTCCTGTAAGTCCACCACAAGGAAATTCAGGAGGAACTGGTTCGGGGCCAGGTAGCTATGCAGGTGGTGGCGGTGGTGGAGCTGGAGCAGTAGGATCAAATGCTGCAGCACCTGGAGGAAATCCACCATACGGTCAAGGTGGAGCAGGTGGAGCAGGTTTAGCAAATTCAATTACAGGTTCATGTGTTTCTTATGCAGGTGGAGGTGGAGGTGGATCAGACGCTACACCAGGTGGGGCAGGTGGAGCAGGTGGAGGTGGAGCAGGAGGATTTAGTTCAAATAATGGAACTTCAGGAACAGCTAATACTGGCGGTGGTGGAGGAGGAACTTGGTATGCAGGAAATAGAACAGGTGGATCAGGTGGTTCAGGAATAGTTATAGTAAAAGAATTAGACAAGGCTTCAGGAGTCTGGAGTCTTACTGAACAACTAGATCAAATAGATGCAGGCTTATGGCCTAAGAGAGAGATAACAATAGATTATTTAGTAGTGGCTGGTGGTGGATCGGGTGGTTCTGACACTGGTGGTGGAGGTGGAGCTGGTGGATATCGAGCTTCAGGTTATGGTCCGAGTCCATTACAAGGAACAGCACAAAGTTTAAGTTTAGGGAGTTATTCAATAACAATTGGAGGTGGTGCAAGCGCACCTGCAGGATGTGGAGCTGTGGGTATTAAAGGAAGTGATTCAGTTTTTTCAACCATTACATCTACTGGAGGTGGTTTTGGTGCCTCCCCTCAATCAACTACTGGAGGACCTGGAGGATCAGGTGGTGGTGGAGATGGAAATGCTCAACCAGGAGGATCTGGTAATACACCTTCTGTTGATCCACCTCAAGGAAACAATGGGGGCACCTCAGGACCTGGTCCTCAAGGTGACTCTGCAGGTGGTGGAGGTGGAGCTACAGCTGCTGGAAGTAATGGAAGTGGTCCTCCTAATACTGGTGGAGCCGGAGGTGCTGGAGCACCAAACACAATCACAGGATCTGACATTTCATACGCTGGAGGTGGTGGTGGTAAAGGAACAGCAAATACAGCATCAGGTGGAGCAGGTGGTGGTGGAGCTGCTGCTAGTCCAGGAACACCTGGATTTGGAGTTGCAGGAACAGCCAACACAGGTGGTGGTGGAGGTGGTGGTGGAATATGCGGACCAAGAGCAGGTGGAGCAGGTGGTTCAGGTATTGTAGTTGCTAGAACATCAACACCAGGGGTTTTCTTTACAACATGTAGTGCATGTGCACCAGTTATATCTCTAAACGGAGTAAATCAAATTGCAGAAGTTAAAACGTCAACAAATTTAAATATTATTGATACAGGTGGAGCAATAGCACTTGACTATTTAGTAGTTGGTGGTGGCGGAGCAGGACAAGGTGATGAAGGTGGTGCCGGTGGTGCCGGTGGTTTTAGATCATCTTTTCCAGGTGGAACAAAATTATTTTTACAACCAGGACCTCATGCGGTCACAATTGGTGCAGGTGGATCAGGGCCTCCAGCCTCTGCAACTCCATCATGTGCTAATGGAAGTTCATCATCAATCTCTTATATAGCATCCGCAGGTGGTGGAGGTGGATCACAGTCTGGTGCATCTGGTGGTGGCGGTAGATTTACTGTTGGCGGTGGATCAGGTTGTACAGTATTTAGCTCACCAATATTATCTGGGAGACAAGGTAATGATGGTGGAGATAGTAGACCAGCACCAGGAAGTGGTGGTGGTGGTGGCGGTGGCGGTGCGGGAGCCGCTGGTAGTCAATCTCCAGGAAATAAAGATGGTGGCGCTGGTGGAAATGGTTTAGCAAACTCTATTACAAATTCATCTGTAACTTACGCTGGAGGTGGTGGCGGTGGTGGAGCAGGATTCTTTATAACACCTCAAGGAACAGGATCTTCAGGTGGTGCTGGTGGATCAGGTGGCGGTGGTGCTGGTGGAGATTTTGGTGATCCTGGGACTGCTGGTACTGTTAACACAGGTGGCGGTGGTGGAGCAGGAGCAGGTGGTGGAGGACCTACATGTGCTGGTGCTGGTACTGGTGGAAATGGTGGATCAGGAACTATAATAGTAAGAGCACCTGGACCACAAGGACCTTCATTTACTGTAGCACCAGGAACTAACACAAAAGTAACATTACCAGGCCCTGCAGGAGGATGCACTGTAATGACATATACTGTAACTGGGACGTTGACTATAAGTTAAAATTAAATTATAAATATAACTTTTAAGGAGTAAAAAAATGGCACATTTCGCAGAACTAAAAGCAGTGACAGATCCTACAGGATTTACGTCAGATTCACATCAAGTAGTACAAAGAGTTGTTGTTGTAGGCAACGATATCGATACAACAGCAGGACCATTAGGTTCTAATGATATGCATGCTGATGGAGAGACATGGTGTGTTAATTTTTTCAAGGGTGGAATCTGGAAACAGACTTCTTACAATAATAATTTTAGAAAACAATATGCAGGAATCGGAATGATATATGATCCTGTAAAAGATAAATTTTTAAATCAACAACCTCATGCCTCATGGTCATTAGATGATAATGATGATTGGCAGGCGCCGATAGCATATCCATCAATTACTGATGATGGTCAATCAGAACCTGATTGGGTATATAGAATCTCATGGAACGAAACAAAATATCAAGCCGACAACACAAAAGGTTGGGAAGCAACTAAATCAAACGACGAATCGGAAACACCTACCAAATACGATTGGAATGGCACAGCTTGGGTGTCCGAATAGGAGGACACTTAAATGCCAAGAAATAAATCTGGCTCAGCAAATGGTGGTGTAATTGGAAAAACGAATAAATCTTCGTTTGGAAAAAACACAGTTACAAATAAAACATCATCAGGAGATGTAACATTACAATCAGGGACAAGAGTTGTTCAAGCTTTAATAGTAGCAGGTGGAGGTGGATCATCTTCTAATGGAGCCGGAGGTGGTGGTGCCGGTGGAGTAAGAAATTTAGAAATAAATGCAACATCAAGTGTAACAGCAACAGTAGGTGGAGGTGGATCTGGAAAATCTGTAACTAGTCAAAGAGGATGTGCAGGTACTAATTCAACATTAGTTGCTTGTTCTGTTACCTATTCAGCAACGGGTGGTGGCTTTGGAGGTGTATCTACTGGAGCAGGTCAACCTAGATCAGGTGGCCCGGGAGGATCTGGTGGTGGAGCACAACAATATTCATCTGGAGATGGATGTTCAGCAGGAACAGGTAACGCAGGAAGTTTTGATCCACCTGAAGGAAATAATGGTGGTCAGGGTATACCATGTGGTGGTGCCGGAGGTGGTGGAGGAATTGGTAGCGTTGGTGCTGACGGTTCTGGAAGCACAGGCGGTAATGGTGGATCAGGAACAGATTTTTCTCCAATTTTTTCAGATTTACCTAATTCAGGAACATTAGCTGGTGGTGGAGGAGGTGGAGCCGAACAACCTGGACCTGGATCAGGGACAGGCGGAAGTGGTCAAGCTGGTGGTGGTAACGGAGCAGGAGATGGCTCAGCAGGAACAAGTGCAACTGCTAACACCGGTAGTGGTGGCGGAGGTGGTGGTGGAGGACCATCAAACGCAGGTGGTAGTGGTGGTTCAGGACACATAGCTATAAAAGAATTAAATAAAGCAAGTGGTGTGTGGTCATTACAAAGTCAAATGTCAGCCTTGGAACAAGGAACATGGCCCGTGTTTATTCCCCCTTTAAGTTATTTAGTTGTCGCTGGTGGTGCCGGAGGTGGTGGAGCAGGTCCAGCAACACCTAATTCTAGACATGGTGGTGGAGGTGGAGCCGGAGGTTATAGAGCTTCTGGTTTTGGACCAAGTCCTTTACGAGCTGATAATATAGAAGCAACTCCAGGAAGTTATGCAATAACAGTAGGTGGAGGTGGAGCATCTGGTTCAGCAGATTCAGATGGAACTAATGGTAGTAATTCAATATTTAATGTTTGTGGATCAGAGGGTACAACTAAATTTACTTCAGCCGGAGGTGGTGGCGGTGGTGGTAATGGTGCAGGATCATCTGGAGGTTCTGGTGGTGGAGGAAGTCATAAAAACCCTGGTAATCAAGCAGGAGGATCAGGTAATACACCTCCAGTAAGTCCACCACAAGGTAATAATGGTGGTGCAGGAGGTCAGTTTGTTGATCAAGGTGGAGGAGCAGGCGGTGGTGGTGGAGCTACAGCAGTTGGACAAGATAATACTACTACCCCAACAAGTCCTGCCATAGGTGGTAATGGTGGAGCAGGAGCACCAAATAATATTGCAAATGATTGTGCATCTTACGCTGGTGGTGGTGCAGGTGGTGCTAGACAAAATCATGGAGTTGGAGGAGCAGGTGGTGGAGGAGGATCCCCAGCTTCTGAACCTGGTGGTGTTAATGGTGGAGCTAATACAGGTGGCGGTGGAGCTGGACAAAATAATAATTCAGGTAATCCAATAGGAACCGGTGGATCAGGAATTGTAATAGCAAGATTTCCAGGAAACGTATGTGCATCAGTTTCACCAGGCACTAATAGTCTAACAACATTGCCAGCACCTGCTGGAGGTTGTAAAGTTGCTAAATTCACAGTAAGTGGGACGTTGACTATTTCTTAAAAATAGATATATTAAATTCATAAAGATATATGAACCTTACAAATTATTACTGGTATTTTCAATCAGCAGTTCCTTCTAGGATATGTGATGAGATTATAAAATATGGAAAATCTATTTCTGATCAGATGGCAGTCACAGGTGGTTATGGTGATAAAAAATTAAATAAAAAAGAAATAAAAGATCTAAAGAAAAAAAGAAACTCTAACATTGTTTGGATGAATGATAGATGGATTTATAAAGAAATACAACCATACGTTCATCAAGCAAATACAAATGCAGGTTGGAATTTTGAATGGAGTTTTTCAGAGTCATGTCAATTTACAAAATATGAAAAAGGCCAGTTTTACGATTGGCATTGTGATAGTTGGGACAGACCTTATTTTAAACAGAACAATCCACAAGATCCTAGCAATGGTAAAATAAGAAAACTTTCTGTGACAGTTAGTTTGTCAGATCCAAAAGATTATAAAGGTGGAGAATTAGAATTTGATTTTAGAAATCAAGACCCTGATAAAAAACCTAATATTAGAAAATGCACTGAGATATTACCAAAAGGATCTTTAGTTGTATTTCCCTCACATGTATGGCATAGAGTATGTCCTGTTAAAAAAGGATCAAGATATAGTTTAGTAATATGGAATCTAGGATGGCCGTTTAAATGAGTTTTCCAAAACAATTAAATTTAGAACAATATTTTTCTTGCCCTATATGGTGGGCGGATGAACCTAAATTTGTAAAAAAATTAAATAAAGCATCTGATAAATATATAAAAGAATCACAAAAGAATTTAAAAAAACAAATAGATGATAGAAACAAAAAGTTTGGTGACAAAGGAGATATGGGTCATGTGTTTCATTCTACAACATTAATTGGTGACCCTAAGTTTAAAGAATTGCAGGATTATATCGGTGCAACAGCGCATAATCTATTAGATGAGATGGGGTTTGATTTATCTGGATATCAAGTATTTACCACAGAAATGTGGGTGCAAGAGTTTGCTAAAAAAGGTGGTGGGCATCATACTCTACATACACATTGGAATGGTCACATGTCTGGATTTTATTTTTTAAAAGCTAGTGAAAGAACATCTTTGCCATTATTTGAAGATCCAAGACCAGGTAATGTTATGAATCTTTTACCTGAAAAAGATAAGTCAAAAGTCACATACGCGAGTTCACAAATTCATTATAAAGTTCAACCAGGTAGATTAATATTTTTTCCATCGTATATGCCACATCAATATGTTGTTGATATGGGTTATGAACCATTTAGATTTATACATTGGAACTGCCAAGCGATACCGAAAGGAGTATTAAATGTCGTTCAAAAAAAATAAATATACTATTTTAAAAAATGCAATATCAAAAGAGTTAGCAAATTTTGTATATGATTATTTTAAAAATAAGAGAAACGTAGCAAAAGTATTATTTGATTCTAGATATATATCACCATTCACAGAGTATTGGGGTATATGGAATGATGAGCAAGTCCCAAACACATATTCACATTATAGTGACATGGCTATGGAAACTTTGTTACAAAAAGTAAAACCTGTAATGGAAAAACACACTAAATTAAAATTATCTGAAACATACTCTTATGCAAGAATTTATAAAAAAGGAGACGTATTAGCTAGACATAAAGATAGATATTCATGTGAGATATCTACAACTTTAAATCTAGGAGGTGACCCATGGCCCATATATCTTGACCCTACAGGTAAAAAAGGACAAGCAGGTATTAAAGTAGATCTTAAACCAGGTGACATGTTAATATATTCTGGTTGTGATTTAGAGCATTGGCGAGAAGAGTTTACAGGTAAAGATTGTGGACAAGTATTTTTACATTACAATAAAGCAGGATCTAAAATGGCAAAAGAAAATGCTTTAGATAAGAGACCTTTACTAGGTTTACCTGCATGGTTTAAAGGCACTAAGTTGACTAATTCTACAAAATAGTCTATAAAAAAGACTTGTATGGGGAGTACCACCACAACCACACTCCCCGTACTTTAATCTGTTAATTAACGTTTAATCTGATATAACGGGTTACTATGCTACAAAAGATAGGATTTCAACCAGGTATAAATAAACAAATTACACCCACTGGAGCAGAGGGTCAGTGGATTGACTGTGATAATGTAAGATTTAGATATGGTACACCTGAAAAAATAGGTGGTTGGAAACAATTAGGGGACGATGCTTTAACTGGTGCAGGTAGAGGATTACATCATTTTGTAAATAGTTCAGCTAGAAAGTACGCTATTATTGGCACAAACAGAATCTTATACGCATTCTCTGGTGGTGTATTTTATGACATACATCCAATTAAATCTACAACAACGCTTACAAGTGCATTTACCACGACCAACGGATCAACATCTGTTACAATAACTTTCAGTGGGGATCATGGTATATCTGCACAGGACATAGTCTTACTAGATAATTTCTCATCAATCACCGATTCTAATTTTGCAGCTGCAGATTTCAACGATAAAAAATTTATGGTGACCACTGTCCCTAATGCTACCACTATTACAATAACAATGCCATCAGCAGAGTCAGGATCTGGTGCAACAACATCAGGTGGTATTAGAGTTCAACACTATTATCCTGTAGGACCAGCTGTACAAGCAAAAGGTTTTGGTTGGTCTCTTGGGACTTGGGGTGGTGAGGTTGCAGGAGAACCAACAACAACTTTATCTGCAGCAATAAACTCGTCAACAACAACTGGTATCACACTAGCAGACGTATCTCAGTTTCCAGATACAGGTACAAATTTTATAAAAGTAGGAACAGAAGAAATATCTTATACAGGTATTAGTACATCTAATGAATTAACAGGTGTTACAAGAGAGGTCAGAGGTACAACTGCTGCATCACACGGTGCAGGAGATGCGGTTACCAGCACTACAAACTTTGTAGCCTGGGGTGAGGCAGCATCAGGTGATTTAGTATTAGAACCTGGTATGTGGTCACTTGATAATTTTGGTGACAAGGCAATCTGTCTAATACATGATAGTGCTGTATTTGAATGGAACTCTGCAGCAGCAGATGCAACATCAAACAGAGCTACAATTATAACTGGTGCACCCACTGCATCAAGACACATGTTAGTATCTACACCAGACAGACACTTAGTATTCTTTGGAACAGAGACAACGATTGGAGATACATCAACACAAGATGACATGTTTATAAGATTCTCTGATCAGGAGGATATAAATACCTACACACCTACAGCAACCAATACAGCTGGAACACAAAGACTGGCCGACGGATCACAGATCAGAGGAGCAATCAGAGGTAGAGATTCGATTCTTGTCTGGACTGATACAGCTTTATTCACTATGCGTTTTGTTGGTCAACCATTTACGTTTGCATTCGCACAGGTTGGAACACACTGTGGACTTGTTGGACAGAATGCTTGTGTTGAGGTTGATGGTGCTGCATATTGGATGTCAGAGAATGGTTTCTTTAGATATGCTGGTAAATTAGAATCATTACCATGTTTAGTAGAGGATCACGTTTATGATAATATAAATCTAGAGTCTGGTAACCAGATGGTATCAGCAGGTCTAAACAATCTATTTGGCGAGGTTATGTGGTTCTATCCAACGACAGGATCTAGTGTTGTTAATAGAATGGTTTGTTATAATTATTTTGATTCATCACCACAGAGACCGGTATGGACTGTCGGTACATTAGCTAGAACAATGTGGGAAGACTCTGCAGTATTTGGTAGCCCACACGCGCTAGAATACACTGCAGGTAACGATTCTTCTTTTGATGTTGTGGGCAACACAGAAGGTAGAACAATATACTATCAACACGAAACAGGAACAGATCAGGTTCAGGGTGGTGCAACAACTGCTATACTTGCAAACATATCCTCAGGAGATTTTGATATCACAGCTCAAAGAACTTCACAAGGACAACAGACTGGTATTGCAACATTTAGAGGAGACGGTGAATTTATAATGAAGATAAGAAGATTTATACCTGATTTTATATCACAAACTGGTAATACACAGGTAACACTACAATTAAGAAATTTTCCAAATGATAGTCAGGCTAGCTCAGCACTTGGTCCATTTACGGTTTCATCATCCACTCAAAAGGTAGACACACGTGCGCGAGCAAGAGCAATAGCATTAAAGATAGAGAACACAGCAGCTAGTCAAAGTTGGAAACTAGGAACCTTTAGATTAGATACACAACCAGATGGTAGACGATAATGGCAAAGATAGTACAGGTGTTAACAAGACCAAGTGAACAATATGATCTGCCAACAGCAGAGGCACAGGTCAGAGATCTTGATGCGATCGTAGAAAAATTAAACACAACATTTCAACAGGAATTAAAAGACGAGGTAGAAGCACAAAACTTCTTTTTACAATAATGGCTAATAGTTTTATAAATAAAAAAGCAGACTTAACGACAACAGATCTAACAACACTATATACAGTGCCTAGTTTTAAAACAGCTGTCATTAAATCACTATTAGTATCCGAGGATGCTGGATCAGGGACCACTATAACTATAACACTGGTAAATTCTAGTGGCGTTATATTTAATCTATTTAAGGATAAGGCCATAGCATCTAAAGCAACAACAGAACTTTTAACTCATCCTCTTGTGATGGAAGAGAGTGAGGCGCTTAAAGTACAGGCTGCTGACGCGAACGAGCTGCACGTCATAGCTTCAATATTAGAAATACAGCCAAGAGAGGTAACATCATAATGAAAGTAATAGAACCAAAAGAAATAATAGAAGAGATTTATAACCTTAGAACAGGTGAGAAATACAAGAATGATGAGGAGTGGAAGGCAAAAGGCATACCTGAATCAGAGATAAGAAAAGATGTCAGAGTGATCATGCCAAGCCTTGATTTATTTGGAGAAACAAAATAGGATAGATAAATGGCCATAACAAACGCACAACAATTCAAACAACTTGTAAACCCACCGAAGAAAGGTAAAAAAAGACCTGGATATCGTGGTGATGCTGCGTATGGGAGCGCTAGTGAACAAAGTTCATTAGGTGCAGGTCCTGGGCCAGGAGCTGATTTTGGAGATGGACCAGCTTCAAGTAGAGACCCGATGGCACAATTTTCAGAAAATGTTGATACCAAAGATTTAACATTTATGGATGAGGCACGTAAATCTGTTAATCCATTAGGAGTATTAACTGAGGTGCCAGGAGGCATTGGACTTTTAGCTAGAATTTTAAGTCCAGATCCTTTTAGACCAAGACCTAAAATAAAAAATTTTGTAGGTAGACAAGATAGGGCAGATGATTCACAGATAGTTTTACCAATAATCTCGAAACAAGAACCAATTATAACAGAGGATGAAGATGAAGAGGAAAAACCAATTGAAAGATTTTTAGCATTCAGAGCCGATGGCGGTAGAATAGAAGCACAAGAAGGTGGTATCATGCCTAGACTAAATCAATTAGGTAGCGGTGTATCTTCTGCAGAACAAACATTACAAGATATTAATCAAAGATTAGAATCAGCTGAATCTAGTTTGGGTGGAAGTGGTGAATCTTTAGCCCCTAATGTTATTACAGGGGGACGACAAGTTTCAGATTTAAGAACAGTGACAGGAGGTGGTGTAAGGTTGCCTGAAATAGCTGCTAATGAAATACCTTTTAAATTTGATAATAATAGACCTGGACCTATTGGTATAAGACCTGATTTTAATGCTATGGTAAGACCGGGAGGAAAACCTTTACAACAATTACAACAAGCAGATCCAAATAGTTCTTTTCAACCATTCTTAGGAGGAATAAGTGGCATACCAGCAGCAGGTTACGCGGATGGTGGTAATGTTGTAGGCGGTGAGTTTGATTTTGAATCTGCAAGACAGATGTATGGTCTGGGTAAACTTGTTAAGAAAGTCACAAGAACAGTCAAGAAGATTGCAAAATCACCAGTAGGTAAAGCTGCGATAGCAGCAGCTGGTGTATATTATCTAGGCGGTGGAGCGATAGGGCCATTTCAAAGAACTGGTTTATCTACCCCAGGGTTTAGTTTTGGTAATCTGCCAGGAGCAAGTCTTTTTACTAAAAAGTCTCCTGTAAAATTAGCAGCTAGTGTTCCAGATAGATTA
>Ga0209348_1000723_pt1 | contig 16575 bp, 26 predicted proteins | sample ETNvirenome_2_30_FD_184065 | JGI IMG/M metagenome (GOLD analysis project Ga0209348, IMG submission 184065) | Marine viral communities from the Pacific Ocean - ETNP_2_30 (SPAdes) (version 2) | ecosystem: Environmental > Aquatic > Marine > Oceanic | place: Pacific Ocean | collected 2013-06-22 | reverse complement strand
TAAAGATATCATTATGTCTGTAGCTATAGCCCCTAAATGATTAGCAAAATCTCTTGCACTTGAAGGATCAAAAATAAGTTTTTTCTTTTTATTTAAAATACCTAATTCTTTTTTACTAAAATGCATCTCAGCTTCAGCCGTTTTGTGATTTATTAAAATCTTCATTGACTATCACCAAACAAGTCAAAACCAGGCACTATGACATTAGTGTCAATAACAATGTCATCTTTTATCGTGTCTGTTGATGGGTCTTTTACATCAGCCATTGCTTGTGCTTCATTTAAATATACTTGATGTGTTTTTTTATTTCTAAATGTTTGTTTGGTTTCGCATTTAATAGTTTTCATATGTATTTTTATCAATTATAAAAATACAAAGCAAGTAAAATTATCCGTTTTCTTGTGATCTATCTATTAAGGCATACGATACTATTCCCTGTATCTCATTAGCAGTACCTGCCGTAAGTTTAAGAATATCACCCTCTTCTAAAACCAAAGTTTGAGATATTATTTGCCTTGTGGTGTTGGCAGTTATTGATGCATTGTCAATTCTAAAGGTAGCTCCTGCACTAGTGTCAGTAACCTGTGTGACTAAATTTACTGCACCTGTTGAGCCATTATGAGCTTGTATTTGTTTAATCAAACATCTACCAGTTGTTGGTGCAGTTAAAACTGAAACTGTTCCTGTAGTGGTCAAATTAAATCCTGCATTTTTATATCTTACTGTCATTGTAAAAACCAATTAAATGCATCTTGTTCATTTTTTAAATCTACTTGAAAAGATGTGTTAAGTTGAGTTACTAATGTATCTATACCATACTTAGTCTGTCGTTGGTTATCAACGATGTATTCTGAATTAGGCTCAGGTATTATAATATTTATTTTAGCCAACTTTTCTCGCTTTCTTTAGAGCCTCTTTAGCTTTTTTTGCAATACTTACCACTTGATTTTTCCCCATAACTTTAGCTCGTTGTTCCATAACTGTAAGTATTTGTATTTTTCTTGCGTAGGGCTTGTTAATTTTTTTTACCTTAGCAACAGTTTTTCTAGCATCAGTAGGTGTAGCAAATTTTATACTTACTGTATCTTTTGGATTCTCATCAGTATAAAGTCTACGATCACTGCCTTTTGGTTTTTTTCCTGTTCCTACTTTGGGGTCTTTTTTACTCATAACTTTTATTTCTTTTTCAACATTGTTTCTAGTTGTTTTGCTTGATTAGCGTGTAATTTTGATGCTTTTTTTAAAGCCGTTATAATTTTTTTTACTTTCTTACTATCCATATTTACCTCCCTTCTTTATCTTTGTCCATCAGGTTGAATATCAGCCCTAAATGTTCCAAATCTCCAAGTTTCACCACTTGCAGTATTTCTTAAATCAAAATTTACAGCCCTAGCTCGTGATCTAGTATCTATTTTTTTTGTACTTGAGTCAACTGTAAATGGTCCAAGTGTTGAGGATACCTCCGTGTCATTTGGAAAATCTCGTAAGTTTATTGTTACTTGAGCATTACCTGTTAAGGCTCTAAAGTCAGGAACAAATCGTCTTATCTTTGTAAATACCTGACCGAGTGTTCCATCAATAGGTAACTCAAAGTCACCACTTTGAATACTGCCAATTACAGTAGTAACATTACCTTGATCATCCACTTCATCAGTTCCTATTTCGTGAAAATATAAAGTCGTTGCTCCATTTGTATTAGTGACACCTTGAATTGTTGGAAAAGTCGGTATAGCTGTTAAATCAAATTCGCCTGCTATGGGATTATCAAAAACTGTTTTGTCGTGATAGATAGTTCGTGCTAAACTACCAGTTGTCCAAACACCCTCCTGATAATTTAAGGTTACACTTCTATCAATTTGTGATGATCCGCTTTTTGGATAAAACCAATTTATTTCACTAAATAAAGAATTGTATTGTGCATAAACAGTATCACTAGCCGAAAGATTAATACCAAGATCGGTTGTATCTTTGGTAGTAAAAACAAAGTCTTCTACTGAGCAAGGTATTTTTTTAACTGTTCCATCATACATATAAAAACCACCTGAACGTCCCATCCAAAAACAAGCACCATTGGCATAAACTACTGCGTGTTCTGCAATCAATCCACAATTTGAACCAACTTGAGTTATACTGAATGTAAATGGAGGTCCAACAAATTGCATTCTGTATGCTGAGGTATCAGTTAATACAAGAATATAATCTTTTGCTTTTGCCGCACCTATTATCCGACTTCCAGAATCTAATTGAAATGTTCCTGCTGTGTTTGTGGATGTTGGAGTATATGTTGAAAAATCCTCTTGATCTGAAAAACGAATAAACATTAAATTTTGTGTGTTGCCATCACTTATATCTGTGTTTGTTCCTAGGTGAATTAGATGTCTATCTCTTTCAGATACTATTGACATAGAGGATTTAGTAGGAGCACCTGAAACAATAGTGGCTCTTGTTATTAATGCATCAGAATTTAATGTGATTGGACTCCAACTAAATGTCCTATCATTATGAATGGTGGCTACAAGCTTTTGACCAAAGTTATCTAAAGACCAATTACCTGGATCAAGTGTTAGTTCGCTTGAACTCACAGATTCACCCCAAGAAACATAATTTGAAGCATCTTGCACAGATGCACCAGAATCGTGAGCTATACGAGTAGTGCCATTTGTTCCTCTTACTATGCCCTGTAACACATTACCAATTATACTTGTATATGTAATTAATTCTCCACCAACTAATATTTTACCTGCTGATGCAAAACCAGTAGAATCAGTAAGAGTGATCGTTGTTCCTGAACCACCTGTGCCAAATTCATTATCTGATAATGCACCATTAAGAGTTGTTAAAACAAGAGGGCTTATTGTTCCACCCCATTCACCTACACCATACCCAAAACCAGCGGTTTGACCTATACCACCAACTTTTACATAAGGATTAATTGTTGCACCTCCTGCGGTGGACATACCTGTTCCTGTTTCATTTGATGCCATCGTTACTGTAAAAGCATTATTGTTTGGAACTGTTGTAACCTCAAAAGCATTTGTTGTAAAATCAGCTACTGAATAACCTGTTGCTCCACCTCCAGGCAGAGTTACACTAGTAAAAGTAAATAAATCTCCTACTGCTAATCCGTGTGCTGATTTATTAACAGTAACACTAGGTGAACCATTTGATGAAGAAAATGTAGCTCCCGTGATTGCTGTTTCTAAAGGGCTAATATCATACAATGCACCATCAAAATATAAAAACAATCCCTTATTTGTACCAAAAGCTACATACCGCCTACCTCTTATATCTGTCCATATATGAATATCTCTTGCCACACCAATCGTGCTATTACCTGTAATCTGTGACCAACCACCAATTTTTTCAGGAAAACCATATCTAAATCTAACATTATCCCCATCAATCCAACGACCCGCCGCACCTGTTGGGGTAATCTGTTTGTTAAAGCCTGGTGCTATTTGTATTTCTCGTAAAGGCATATCAAATTATAGACTAAAAAGTATTGATGGTAAACCTACTAAGGTAACTGACCTCTTTGTCTAACTGGTGGTCCTCCTATGAATTCTCTTCCATCTAGATGATACTCTTTGTTTTTTTCTGTATCTTCAACATAATGCAAAAATGTTTGAAGATAGTAGTCACCAGTAAAATGTGGTCTTGAATGAAAAACTTTATCGCCCCTATAAAATAATGCATCACCAGGCTCTAAAAAAACATCTTCTTTCTCTACTGTAAATGCCCATTTCGTTCCGCAACTATCAATATGCACACTAAGTGAATGAGAGCAAGACCCTCTATCTTTGTGCTCATCAAGGTGAGCATTGAAAGTATAAAGTCTCCAATATGAATATGTAGGCAAAACTTTGACATTAAATTCTTTTTCAACAAGAGGAACTTTGTGCAGTAAAAGAGTGTCAAATAGTGGATCACCATAAAATCCTGTATCTCCGTGTGTTTGACCTAAATCAAATTCGTCATAATTAAACCTATGCTTAATTTTCATATACTCTGCACAAATTTTTACTTCTTCTTTTGTAAAAAAATTTTTAACTATTGAATAATTCATAAAAACCAACTCACTATTGAATAACGTGTTCCCTCTGCTACTGGTAGAACAGAGTGTGGATATATAAAATTACTAGGAAATATAATTAATTTATTTGGTTGCACATATACTTTTTTTAATACGTCGTTGTTATCGCTTGGGTTTACAAAAACCAACTCTCCACCTTTATAATCATTGTTTAATAAATAGATTACCGAAAGTGTTCTAGGTATTGATCCAGAATGATCAGTATGAGGTACATAAAAACCTGTCTTTTCATATTTTAAAGCCGTAATCTGTAAAATTTTTTCAATAGGTGAACAAGTAGGGTTTTGGTTTATTGTTCTCATATATTCACCAATCATAAACATAAATGTTTTTCTTAATAAATTAAAATAATGCACTTCTGTATAGGATTTTGAACTAGGATTAAAGTCAAACACCTCCGCTTTTCTTATGTCTCTGTGAATACCTGCCCCTTTAGGTTGAGTAGGATCAATTACTTCAGCGTTTCTAAATTTAGCTGTATTTAAATATTTAAGTAAAGAAATAACAACTTTAAATGGAAATATATTGTCATATTCCTTTATCAAAGAAACAGTATCCATAGTAACAATATACTACTTTATTCAAGGAATAAGTAAAGGAGAAATTTTTGTCTGACTAAATGAATTTTTTAAAACTTCCGCTGGACTAGAATTAGAAATCGGATAACTGACAGAAGATAAATCAAGTGCTTCTAATCCTTCAACCCAAGTCGTGATTTCATTTTTATAAGCATTATCAATCTTGTTGTATCTAATAAATCTTACATAAGCTTCTTGAATATTTTCAATCCAACTTTCCATTAAATCTTGTGTGACATCTATACCAAAATCATCATTGTTACTCCACACTAAAGAACTATCAGATTTGTTAATAACAACATTTTTCTTTTCACATAAAAAATCATCCACTTCCTGATCACTTATTTGAACGCAGGTATTATGTTGTGCAAAGTATGCATCTTTAACTGCATCAGTGGGTGCTATAAAAATTGGTCGAGTGTTCTGTGTGTCTGTTGGTAAAGTAAAGATTGCCCAATATGCCATTAATTTAACTCCTAATATGTTTTTCCATTCTCAAGAACTACGAGCATACCTACTCCTCGTCCCGCTATTCCATTCGCTGGAGCATTACTTTGATTAGATACCGCACCAATACCTGTTCCCCCTAAACCAAACTGTAATCCGAAAGTATGAAATACTGTTGAATCAGTATCAGGACGGGTGTTTGTAGGAGACCCTGGAATAGAAGTTGGAATAAAATAAGAATCATCAAAACCTGTAACGTCACTAGCAGGAGAGGCTGTGCCATTTGCACCTTTTGAACCAAAACCATTTGTTCCGGGACCAAATCCACCACCAGCACCACCATTTACTGTCAGTGTTCCTGCAGGATCAGCGAAAGTAGTTGCCCCACCTGCATTACCAGCAGTAACAGGTCCACCACCATTACCAACAGCTCCTATTGAGTAAGGTACAGAATAAGGTGCTGAAATAGGAATGTCAAAATAACCAATACCCCCACTACCACCACCGCCACCGCGACCTGGACCGGTTTGTTGCTTTCCGCCTGATCCACCACCACCACCTTGCATATATACTCTTAAACGAGTTGTGGCAGAAGCCGCTGTGAATGTTCCAGATGCAGGTCCTTTTTCAATGTGACTTAATGTATATCCTGTCGCTCCTGCAGAACCTGAAGATGCTCCAGTTAACCTACCATCAGCATCAACAGTAATTGTAGCCGCAGTATAAGTGCCTGCTGAAACAGTTGTCGCAATAAGTTGATTTGCACCAACAGAGTCGGCGGCTAATTTTGTTTGTGTAATTGTTGATTGAGCAATTTTAGCGGCTGTAACTTGACTAGCTGAGATTTTTGCACTTGTTATCGCATTGTCTGGTATTTTTGCAGTAGTAACTTGGTTTGCAGAAATTTTAGCACTGGTAATTGCATTGTCTGCAATCTGTGCAGTACCAATTGTACCCCCCAGAGTATCCAAAGCAATTTCATTTAAGTTTGTACCATCAGCATATGCCGCTACAATTTTTGATTCTGCAGGGCTAAAACCTGTGCCACTAACAGTTTTAATTGTTAAGTTTGATGGATTAGTTACTGCGGTAATATCAAAAATATAAAATTTTTCTATACTGTCAGGTATGGTTACAACAGATGCACTTGATAAAGTTATTGTTGCAAATTTAATAACCATATTACGAGCATTTGATAATGCCGCATTGCTCATTGCTAATGCTACTGTTCCACCATTTGTCAGTGTGACAGATTCCACACCAGCAATTGCTTGTTGAACTAAATTTAAATTTGTATTGGTTTTGTCACCCCAAGTACCAGCATTCTCGCCAGTTACCATTAATTCTAATTTTAAATCAGTAGAGTATGTAGAAGTCATAAAAAATCCTTTTAAGTAATATACACTATTTAAGCCGCCCTATCAACTTCCGTCCAAACAACTTCTGTTCCAACATTGACTTCGGACCACGCAGTTATTGTAGGAGTTCCAACAGACAATGTCAATGTCTGACCTGTTACACTTGGGTCAGCACCAACTACTGGTAAAGCTGTTCCAATAGATGTGGTCATTGCTTGTCCAGATGCTGTTACAGAAGAAACAGCATCAACTGTGCCTACTGACATAGACATAGATTGTCCTGTTACTCCTTGAACATTTGTTTGAACAAGAGATATTGAGCCTTGACTCATTGTCATTACTTGTCCAGTAACATCAACAGGAGTTTTTAATCCTGCCGCAACAATACCAACAGACATAGACATAGATTGTCCTGTAGTTGTTTCGTTTGTTGTCTGAACAAGAGTTATTGTTCCAAGACTTGCATCAAGTTGATCTTCAGCAGGTATAACTGTGGGCGATCCATCAATCTGCAACCCAATCTGACCTATGTTTGTAGACATAGATTGACCAGAAGCAGAATGAGAAAAATCAGTAAATCCTAAAGCTGTGCCTTGTGATAAAGCAAGTGCTTGACCAGTAGCAAGAGCAGAGTAAGCAACACCCCAAGCTCCATTACCCCAACTATCTCTGCCCCAACCTGAATTTAATTCAGCAGTTGATACAACAGAGCCAATTGCAGAGGTTAATGAACCTGCGGTTGTAACACTTATATTAGTGTTACCTTGCTCTCCCCAAGGACCATCTCCCCAAGTAAGTGAACCCCAAGTGTTAGACATAAATTACCTAACTATGCGATTCTTAATATAGCCGCAGATGTTGTAAAAGCAGGGAACTGAATTGTAAATGTACCAGATGAAGCAGTTTTATCAGAGCCAAAATCAAGAACTGCAACTGCTGTCTTTGTTGCATCAGATTGATAAATCAGAGCTCCCCTTGCAGTTAAAGTTACATTTGTAAAAGACAAATCTGCAAAATCAACAATAGCTGTATTTGTTGCCAATGATGTTCCACCATTTACTAAGGCTTTACCACCACTTGAATAGCCTGCAGGAGAAGAAGATTCACCATTAGGACTTCCACCAGCGAAGACAGTTGTTGATTTACCTAAAGTAGCCGAGTTTGTAAACAAGGCTAATTTAAATGTGTTACCACCTGGAGTTTTAAAATTGTAAGTACCCTCTAATAAACCCTTTTTAAATGAGTTACATATTGCATTAGTAGTAATAGCCATTTTTATTATCTCCTTATTTAGTTAACTATTTAAGGTGATGGAGATGGTACTCTTATTCGAGGAACACCTTCATCGTACTCACTCCTTCTTCTTCTTCCCATTTGTTGAAGAGCAAAGGCTTGAGTGTTTTCATTATACTTGTCTAAATACAGTTTGTATAGATCATATGGTCCTTTAAGATATCTAAAACATTCTGCTAAAACTCCGTGTAATAATAAATTTTCTTGATACTTAGATAAATAAGTTTCGGTTGTAGAATTAAAGTGAGGTGGGTCTTTGATATAATTAACTTGTATTGTGTATGTCGTGTTAGGTGTAGGAGCAAAAACAATACTAGTATTATCCCAATTAGCAAAATATTTTGGCTCTCCTTCCGCCTCTGTGGGATTAAATTCTGAAATAAAACTTGTATCTCTTTTTTCTAAGAAGTTTCTAGTACCACTGTTAATAATTTGAACTGATCGTGTAACTAATGCATCGGCAGGTAAATTTACATATCGTTGAGAAGCAACTAAACTAGAAGTCGCATATTTTCTAAGATCATCATAATCAACATTGCCTGCTATATCTAATTCTGTGTTTCTGATAAATTGATCAATTATGGTGTCACTTAGCACATTTGAATCAACCTCTGTGTAATTTCTTATCTGTGTCAAAAAATTAGAATATGATATTGTCATCTTAAAATCACCTTAATAGAACCTGTTGAAGGTACTTCTGAAGTAGAACTATTTGAAGTTCCTACTCTTAATTGTCTTTTACTATTTTGTTGATCAGGTGTCAATGGAGGCACTAAAGAGCTTGGGCTAGAATTAAAAAGTAATGCAGGGTTAAGATCAACTATTGTTGGAGATGATTTTTGAGGTCTAGCATTTGCTAAAGCAATAGCATCAGCAGTAATGTGTTTTTTTCTAATTTGAGGGTGTTTGGCTTCATATTCTGTTTTATGAACAAACGACCCATTCCACTCTTTTACCATTTCTCGGTAAGGAAAAGCTTGTCCACTTCTATCAGATATTGCCTGAGCATATTTTCCTCGTGCATATGAACCCATTAAAAGACTCCTCTAAATTTTGTGCCTCTTATAGCGGCACGAGTACCTCTCATTTTCTCATTTTTTTGTTTTTTCACCTTAACTTCACTACCTTTCTTCATACCAAATGTACCATAAACATTTGATGGATACATACTTTGTTGTTTTTGGGTATTTGCCATACCAAGTTGTCCATAAACATTTGATGGATTTAAAGCTGTGGGAGTTTGATTAGCATACATATATCTATATTTATGTCTTGTCCTTAATCTATCTAAAGCAGAGGCTTGTTTATCATATTCAGGGTCACCTGCTCTAGCAGGTCTAGTAGTAGTTTCAATATATTTTTGACTACCAACTTGTCTATATTGAGGATTTAAATTAGTTTGTCCCATACTTCTGCGATCTTGTATTGGAGATTGCAAATATTCTTGTCCATAAAGTCCTCTTGTCAAAACAGCATCTTTTGGTAGATCAGTAGTCATTTTGGTGTCGGGTTTTGATCCACCATATATAGAGGGTCTAGGAGTTGTCATTTCATATAGAGGTCTTGTTTTTTCTTCCTTTTTTGTAAAAATTAATTCATTTAAATCTTTTTCAGCTTTTTCAATTTCAGATGTCAAATCTCTGTAATAACCTGTTGTTGGTGCAGGTTTTGATCTATCCTCAATAGCAAACTGATATGTGGGTGAAAAAGTTTTTGATTTTAAACCCTCTTGTATTTCAGCAAATTGTTTATCTGTTGGTTCTGCAAATTGTTTCTCAATGGACGCAATGTAAGCCTCTCTTTGATCAGTTGGCATATTCATAGTTGCCTTGTATTGAATGTCTGCTCTTTTATCAAAAGTTTTTTGCTCATCAGAACCTAATCTTGAACGATAATTGCTTATGGTTTTAAACAATTCTGGTCTTGATTTTTCAAGTGCAGAGAGATATCCCCCAGATTGTAATTTAGCTATTCTTAAACCCTTCACTAAAAAACACCTTTAAAATTCAATCCCTTAATAGCATCACCTCCACCTCTAGTGAGACCACCATCAACCATTTTTTTTGTTTTAATTTTTTTAATGTCTTCTTTAAGTCCACCATCTTTTGCCATACCTAATTGTTTATAAATATCTGTTTCAATTGTTGGTTTTTTCTTTTTTGTAGCACTTGCATATCTATAAACAGGTGTGAATTTATCACTACTAAGACTTTTTGTTGTTTCGGATATTAAATCCTCATTAGGTGAAGAATATTTTGATGCCATATCTTCAATAAATGCTTTTTGTTGTTCTTCAGGCATATTTTGATATGCGGCAAATTGATAACCACCTCGTTTGTCAAATGTTGCTAAATTTTCACCTTTAAATTGACTTCTTAATTTTTCTACACCAGAGGCTAAACCAGGGTTTAACTCTCTTAGTTTTTTTAAGTAGGCTGGTCCGCCTGTTTGATATCTTAGTCCTTTCATTTTACACTCCTTGTGGGTAATAGGTTTGAGGGGTTATATATACAGATGTTCTCTGACCATCTTCGTTTAAAGCTCGTGACAATTCATCTTCGTAGATCATTTTGTTTTGTTGTGTTAATTGAGGATTTAACTTCATACTAATGTAATAAGCTAATCCTGCTACCATACAAGGTATAAAACGAAAAACTACATCGGCTGTATTAGTATATGCTCCTGAATCTTCAATTCTTTTTATGTAGTAATATTTTAAATATGTATATGTTGATGCATCAGGAACTTGATATAAAGTAATGGTTGGTGTTGTTTGTCTATCGACATAGTACTGAGAAGGTTGACCTTGCGACCCTTTGTTAGGTAAAGCGGCATACTCACTTCTACTAATTTTTGTTAATGAAACATCATTCGTAGTGCTATTTGTTCCTGTAGTCGTACTTACATATGCCTCTAAAATGTCGTTGGCATCGGTTGGTGCCGTGTAAGTCTGAGTTCCTGCTGTCAATAATTGTTCGTGTAGAGCGACTTTCCATAAATGAACTCCTCGGTTTCCCCATTCTGAGAAAAGAATATTTAAACTTCGTCTTGCCGATTGTAGATCGTGTCCACTATTTGTTCTAGCTCCACACCTTTCGTAAGCCTCTTGTATGATATCATCAATGTTGAGATCAAAACTTGTTGTTCCTGAAGTAGCCATTTTTCATCCTAACTTCTGTGAATTTTGTTTGGGTCTTTGACACCTTGAATTGCCATACCACCAAATTTCTTTTTTTTTGTATTAAGAGTTTTTGCTCTGTAATCAGATATATCTAATCCACCTTTTTTACCATCTATATTTACATTTGCTTTTTCTAATTCTTTTTTAAATTTACTTCCATACTTTTTTTCTTTGTATTTATTTATTAATTTTTTTCCAATATTTGATGCCCCTCTTAAAACTCTTGGTGCTACTCTCAGTAAACCACCAAGATATGCTTTGTTGCTCATAGCCTCTTCAATCGCTTGACCTCTTTTTTCTTCATAACTTGTTAGCTTGCCGTCTTTATCAAGATCGGCTTTTTCTGGATTTTTAAGTGTATTTTTCATAATTAAAGTATATCCTTATAATAGTTCTTTGCAAACCCTCCCTTAGCAAAATCAAAACTACCCTCAACACTTAATTGTCTTGAAATTTTTCCTGTCTTATTATCTTTAGCAATTTGTCCTCGCACTCTACCAAATCTACCACCAATACTGCCAGTTACACCTTTTGATTGTTTTTTATCTTCGTAATAAGGAGTTTTAGTATCAGTAAATTCTTTGAACAACTCAACAGAAACATTAGGGAATTTTTTATTTTTTTTTACTAATTCTAGAGCACCCCTTTTAAAACTTCGTTTTACATCCCCTAAATTTACTTCACTATAATCATATTTTGGTTTAAGTGAAAATTTTTTTTTTGGTTTTACTATAAATTTACCATTATCTGCAAATGTTTTTACATTAGTCGGTTTACCACCTACTCCTTGAGCTTTAGCTCTTTTTCTTCTAACCGCACTCTTTCTCTCTGACTCTGACATTCTTCGGGCTTTAGCTAATGGTACACATTTAGGGTATTTTCTTTTTTGATCTGCTTTTAGTTTGCTACGACCACATTTAGCATAAGACCCATCTTTTTTCTTTGAGCCTATATCTACCCATTTTTGTGCAAACCATTTTTTTAAGCCACTCTTAGCCATTAGGTTATGTCTGTAAGTTTAAACTCCGCATAGTAATTATTAGCAGATTCATTAGATAAATTTTCACCATCAACATTAACAGATATGGGTGAACCCATTACATTGTGACCACCAACTTTAAAGTTTGGCATTGCATCCATAAGTTTTTTTACATCGCTTGTATTAAGACCTCTGCTTTTTATGGCTTCGTTACTTTTACGAAACTCCATATCTGACATAGCACCCGCACCTTTAACTCTAAAGTTAGGGACTGCCTCCATCTGTGTATCAAACCCTCTATTTCTTTGAGCTTTGGTGCCTGTTCTACGTCCTTGGTTTTTTCTAAGCTTTTCTTGCATTTTTGTGTCAAAATATGACTGACCAAATCTACGAAATTTGTCAGACTTTCTTTTTTGTCTTTCCTCTTCTATTTTAGTCATACCACCTACTCTAACAGGTTTAGGACCTTTAAAATCTTTTCTTTTTACACCACTAGGGTCTTTAATTTTACCTGCACAAATTTTTGATGCATATGCGTTTGCATAAGCACTTGGGTATACCTTAAATTTAGCCTTAGCCGCTTTTTTGCCTCTTTCACATAATTTAGTCATTACTTACTTTACCATCCTTAAGAATATCAGTAAACCCTATCCAACCTGTCACAATATACTTTTCAGATGTATGTGTAACTTTACTTCTATGTAAGTGACTATTCCAAGCTGACCAAAATAAGGTAAGCCCTTTTATGGCAGGAACATAGAGTTGTTGGTTGGCAAACTCAGTGCCTCCATCAGCTATTGAATTTAAGTAAGTCATATAAACAAGATATCTATTGTTCTGAACTTTTGTTCCCACAAAACTATTTTCACAATGCCAATCTTTGTAGCCACCACCTTTTTTATAATACTGTATATTTATTTTTTCATATAAGCCAAATTTTTTTATATTGTTTAAATGTGGGTATTTTTTTAAATATAATTTTAGACAATCACCTAATTCGGTAACATATTTTTTTCCGAGTTCTGAGTGTTCTGAAAGTCGGACATCTTCAGAATCCTTGATTTTTTTGTTAATACGTTGCTTACCTCTATCATAAACAACACCTTTGATTTTTTCTGATTTTTTACAGAATTCTACAAGTTCATCACAAAGGTCATTATCAATAAAATAACCACCAATAAGAGATGAGTGAGGAACAAGTAATTCATTTCTTTCTTTTTGAGGCACAATGAGCTCTTTCACTAAAACCTTTTGGTTTCTTACAATTTATACTAGATTTTCTTTTTTTACTCCACTTCTTTTTTTGTGGAGGGTTTTCAATTTGTTTTCTTGTTTGTGATCTTGTTATTGGCACGGAATATACCTCGTTTTGCCATTTTGGTCTTTGTAAGCTTTTAAAAATTGTTTTCTGTTTTTTTCACTTGAATAAGAAACGTGAATCCATCCACTGTTAGGGTCTGACTCTTTGTAGAACTCTAAAATAAGCTGATCAAAATCGTAGTTTTTATTTATATGTTCAGCTAATTTTTTATTATCTAACCCTTGAATTTCAAAATCTGCCGCCTCTCCTTTACAATGTTGTGATTTAGCACTTGATCCTATTCTTTTTGAGAGTTCAACACTACGAAATCCAGAAGATATAGTCACAGGCATTTCAAAACGATCTCTTATTGGTTGTAATACTTTTTCACATAATTTTTTAAGACACAATATTTGTTGCTGATTAGGTTTGTTATTAATACCTAAACGAGTTGCAGTTTGTGACTTTGTCATTTCTGATAATGTAAAATTAGGTGTTAGCTTCATTGTTAATTTTTCTCATAAAAAAGTTTATTGGAGCAGAAATGGTTGCCCAAATCGCCCAAACAGAAAAGAAAAATATAAAAATAAAAATAAATACTGTATATACTAAAAAATCCAACAAAGCATCAATAAGGTACATAATACAAGTACTATAAAGTCTTTATTAGTTTTATACAAGTTTTTTATATTTTCTATGTGAAATTTAATTTTATCTAGCATCTCCATCTTCTCCTTGCTTGACATATTCTTTTATTAGGTGTCTTGCGACAGTTAACATTGTGCATTTTCATTTGACCTAAACTTCTAGCACAATATGACTTTCTTCTTTTTGCTCTAGACTTAGTTGGTTTTTTTTCAGTAACTGCTGTTTTAAGCTTTGAGCCTGGATTTAACCTTCTATAAGCTTTTACACCTGCTTCGGTCATACCCGCACCTGATTTAGTTGGTCTAAAGTTTTTTTTATTTCGAGAAGGCATTCCTCCCTTCTTTAGACCAAACAAATCAAGATCGCCGTAATAAAGCATACTATCCATAATATACTGTAGCAGAAGTTACTGTTCCTGCAGGCATTTTTATATAAGAACCCAAGGTTGAGTTTTTTCTAAATAAAATACCCGCATCAGGAATGTAAGGCTCAATGTAATCTTTTGTGGTAGTTGCAACAGTATAGAAGAATAAAACATCCCCTGTTGGACTACCTAAAGCAAAAGAAACATCACCAATAGTGCCACCTGTAGTAATTTGAGCTCCTTTGACTCTATTTGCTCCTGCAAATATTACACCTGCAGTTTCAGCAGAATTACCTGCTGAAGTGTTAGTGCCTACCGCTCCACTAGTAGCGATTTGTGTTACAGTAGCAAAATATTTGGTTGTAGAAACAGTATTTGCATTTGGTCCAGCAATCGTTTCAGATTGAACTGCACCATTAGCATCTGTACCTGTTATTGTAAAATTCACACCAGATATATTTCCTGAAGATGTAAGAGTAATCAATGTGACAGTATTTGTACCTGCAAAAGTAGCGGCAGTACCCGCTAAAGTCATATCTCCTGCACCACCTAAAGTTTGAGCCGCCGCAACGCTAGTCGCACTAGCGGCGGCTGGTTTAAAAGATTTGACCTGTAATTGATATTCACCCATTTTTTACTCCTATCTATCAGATGCGGCAAACATATAATCAAGTGTTGTAATTTTAGTTCCAGTAGCATTACCTGATAAAGACATTGCCGCTATCGTTAAAATTTCATCACTAGGAATATTAGCTGTGTGAGTAGCAACTAATTTTCTGTTGACAAAAAATTCAACTTGTCCAGTATGGTTAGAATCTTTAGGACCTTGAACTCTAATACTTAATGTAACATCAGTATCATTGGTCATATCAATACCAGAATCTGTTGAAGTTTCTGTACCATCTTTTTCAGTTTTACACAGAATGGATGCATCGCCATCATCTTTTTGAAACACAATTCTATCTGCCGCTGTAAGCATAGCTTCAGGGTTAGTTGCAAAATTTACAGTAAATCCAAAACATAGATCAGTATCAGTTACATCAGATGTTCTAACTTTTGTTTCAAACCAAAGGTCTTTATTTTCTTGAACTTGAAATATCTCATTCTTTTGAATAGAAGCACCATCATTGTCTGTAGTGCCTGCTGAAGATAGGTTTACTAAACCATTCAATTGATCATCTGCAATCGCTACTGATGCTCCTGAGTCTTTTACAACTGTCCATCTATGACCTGTAGCAGAGTCAAAAGCAACTCTATCAAAATCATCAAAATAAACAACATAATCAGGATTTTTATCAATTGGTAAATCCTTAAACCATTTTTTATTGTCATTTACACCCGCAAATAAAATCGGACCTGTAAAATGTACGCCTGCCATAGTTTTCTCCTAGGTTAAAAAATGTAGTCCTCTAGGGTGGTCAGCCAAGCCTGTCTACATTTAGTTTATATAATCTTGGTTATTTAATTGTACTCTTTATAAAAAAAAAGTAAATATTCTGTTGACATCACATTTAGATGTGATATATATATAATATAATATTAATTTTACGGAGAAAAAAATGAATAAAATACAAACAGCAAAAGTTAATACAAAACTTCAAAGAAAAATTAATGGTCAACCAGTTGGTTCGTTATCAGAATATGATAATGATGATGGACTAATTACTAATATGTTAAATGGTAATAAATACACTTTTCAAAAATTTGAAACTGATGACAATTCATTTTACTTTTTAAGAAATAATAAAAATGGTGAGTTAATTAAACATAATTCATCTACTACAAAATGTAAAAGTTTGTGGAATAAACCTAAATTATTTTGCACTTTAAATTCTTGTAAAGATTTTGTTTCTAAAAATTAAAAAATGGTTTAGGGGCTACACCACAAGTTAGCCCCCAAAAAACAACGGAGAAAAAAATGATTGATATTTTAAATGATATAAAAAAATTGGAAGATATTGAGTTGGCTATTTCAGAATTGTATCTGTGTCAAAATCGCAATAAGATGGACAGACAAAATAAAGCTACAACAAAATATATCCATTCAAAAATTAAGAAATTAATAATTGAAAAAAGATCACAGATCAATAGATTTGAAATAATCAATGGTTAATTGGTCACACCATAAGTTGACCTCATAACAAACGGAGAAAAAAATGGTAAATACTAAAGAATATTATTATGAACAAGAGTGCAGAGATATTTCTGAGCTTATTCAAACATATGTTAATGAAACGAAAAACCCACATACTAAGGTCATTGAAATAACTAACAAGGTTCAAGATAAACTTAGTGAACCCACATTTCACGATTTTGATGATATAGAAGATATGG
>Ga0209348_1000722_pt1 | contig 16597 bp, 24 predicted proteins | sample ETNvirenome_2_30_FD_184065 | JGI IMG/M metagenome (GOLD analysis project Ga0209348, IMG submission 184065) | Marine viral communities from the Pacific Ocean - ETNP_2_30 (SPAdes) (version 2) | ecosystem: Environmental > Aquatic > Marine > Oceanic | place: Pacific Ocean | collected 2013-06-22 | reverse complement strand
TAACACACATCGTAGTTAGTTTGTGGGAAATTGTAAAAGTTAGCACAATATAATATCGATTTTTGCTGACGTTATGAAACAAAATTGTAAAACGTCGGGGGCTGGCAAAATATAAATGCGTTTTTTTATACAAATGCAAAATATTATATAGGGGCCCAACCCCTAAATTCTAAATATCTAATAATTAGTAGTGACATTAGCCTTATAAGTAGTATAATAAGGGGCAATTGTCACTATATAGCCATGTAAATTTGCTAAATATCCTGTAATATACTAAAAATAAGACAAAAATACTAAAAAAAGACTAAAATGGCGATAATATACTCCTATCCCTTGATGACAGAAACCATATCTGGCGATGATTTACTATTAATGACAGATGTGAGCGATAGTAAGAAGACTAAAAGTGTAAAAGTCTCTGCATTACCTAGTTCTGGAGCTGGAATAACATTAACAACTACCGGTACATCAGGTCCTGCTACACTTATTGGTACAGTATTAAACGTGCCTAACTATAATACTTCAGGAGGAGGCGATACATATACGCTACAAGCAGAAGCTAAGTCTAGTAACTCTGTGCCTTTAAAACTAGATGCCGCAACTGGATCAGATTCTACAGTAAGTTTAACAGAAGGTGCTAATGTTACTTTAACTAGGAACAGTGCAACTGAAATAACTATAGCAGCAACAGGTGGAGCAGCAGGCGTTAGTTCATTTACTAATACTAACGGGACTTATATATCAGCTGGAACTGCAAATTCTGCAGCTACTGGTGCTGTTACTATGGGTACTATAGATTTATCAGCTGTTGATGGTACTTCAGATACTGCAACTAGGTTTTTAAGCAAAGATAATACTTGGGATGTCCCTTCTTACACTACAGATACTACTTATTCAGCAGGTGATGGTCTTGATTTAACAGGAACTACATTTAGTACGGATTTAAAATCTAATGGTGGTTTAGTTATAGAATCTACAGAATTAGCATTAGATTTAGGAGCATCGTCAATAACAGGTACTTTAACAGTTGGAGATGGTGGAACTGGCGCTACTACACTAACTGGCTTACTGAAAGGTAATGGTACAGGAGCTGTAACAGGTGGTGCTGGATTAAATGATTTATCAGATGCATCTTTTGCTGCTGTAGCTAATGGATCTTTATATGTAGGCCAAATATCTTCTCAACTATCCGGAACACCATTAGGTAATGTTACTTTAGGTGGTGGCGCTGCAAAAGTAGCTACTACAGCTTATGATAATACAATAATAGGAAGTGATGCTGCTGTAGCTGTAACAGAAGGTAATAACAATGTGGTTTTAGGGTCTGATTCAGCGGCTTATTTAACAACTGCAAGTAACAACGTGTTAATTGGATCAGACGTTGCAGCTTCTCTGGCAACTGGAAGTAATAATATTGTTATAGGTAAAGGAGCTAATGTATCTTCAGCTAGTGTTAGAAGTGTAATAATAGGTGATGGAGCTACTGGTAATAATGAATCAATAGCAATTGGAGAAGGTGTGACTGTTTCAAGTAATGAACTTGGTATTGGAGAAATAACATTAGATGAAACTGGATACGAAACACAAGTTAAGTATTTACCAATAAAAATAAAAAATTCTAGTGGTACTATGGTTCAATACTATATCAAACTATGGACATAAAATATTAAATAACCGAACTATCAAGTGATAGTATATAATAACCAACGTTTAACTTAAAACCAAATACAATGACGTTTTTATATACCCGCACTAACACGTGGAATAGTGCACCACAACCAAATGAAGAAACCATTAAGTACTGGAAACATATTTCAGAAAAGAAAAACTGGAGAATAGTACAACTACCTAATGGATTTTTACAAACCGAATATAAAAGCATCGATGATCCTGATACATGGATCGATGTTACCAGAAGAGAAACAATAACTGGAGCTGAGCAAGCTATAGATGCTTCTATAGAACACTACAGTAAAAAGTTAGAGTTTATCAAAGGACCGAAAGTAGTTAAAACCTTCGAGTAAAATATTCAAAACAATTATATTTAATTAAATAAAATGCAAGAATTAAAGTTAGTTAAAAACCTGACTTTTGGTGAAACTGCCAGGAGTCAGGTATTAACTGGCGTTGAGAAACTTACTAATGCAGTAGGTTCAACGTTAGGAGCAAGTGGTAAATGCGTAATACTAGAAGATAGTAATGGGCAGCCACAAATAACAAAAGATGGGGTTACGGTGGCTAACGCTATTACTTTGCAAGATCCATTAGAAAATATTGGAGCAACACTTATAAAGCAAGCAGCTCAAAGAACAGTATCAGATGCAGGTGATGGCACAACTACTGCAACAGTGTTAGCTAAAGCAATATTAGATGAAGCTACAGAACACTCTTTATTAGATGAGCCAAGAGCAATGAAGCAAGGTATTGAATCAGGTGTTGAAAAAGTTATAAAATATTTAAATAAAAAGTCCAGGAAAGTGACTGGCAAAAAGATAGACCAAGTAGCTACTATATCAGCTAATAATGATAAACAGCTAGGCAAGGTCATAGGAGAAGCATTCAGATTAGTAGATGAGACAGGGGTTGTTATGATGGAAACAAATGAACAACCAGAGACTATCGTTGAGTTAATAGAGGGTGTTCAATATGACCAAGCGTTAAAGAACAACCATTTTATTACCAACATAGAAAAAGGAACGGCTGAACTTGAAAACCCTTTGGTTCTTATAGTAGAATCAGTAATACCCAACGTGAGGAAGATTCAGTCTGTCCTTGAATTTATTATAAAAAATGGTAAGAGCCTTCTTATCATTGCCGATGTTGATCCACAAGTAGTTTCTGCGCTTGCTATGAATAAAAAGAAGGGTAATATAAAGGTCAATATCGTAGATGCGCCAATATATGGAATCAGCAAAAAAGATGTATTGTCAGATCTTTGTGCGGTTACTGGCGCTACACTTATTAATGAAGACCTCGGTGATGACATGGATATAATACAACCAGAACACTTAGGCAAGTGTATTAAGTCTGTTACTAACCATGAAGAGACTATATTACAAGTTGATTTAACAGATAACAAAGAAGTTAAAGAAACTATTTTTTTGCTAGAAAAGAATATAAAAGAAACTAAAAACCCTAATATTATAATTAGACTTGAAAAACGTTTAGCTAAATTAAAAGCTAAAGTTGCTACAGTTAAAGTTGGGGCTAATTCTGAAATAGAATTAAAAGAAAAAAGAGACAGAGTAGAAGATGCTATTTGTGCTACAAAAGCCGCGATTAAAGAAGGTATAGTGCCAGGAGGTGGTATAGCTCTTTTAAATGCTAGCTTTAATTTAAAGCCAACCTGTATAGGTGAGGAAGTATTATATCAAGCTATAAGAAAACCTTATGAATTAATATTAAAAAATGCAGGGGTTGAAGAATTAAAAAAGCTTGAAGAAGGTAAAGGATTAGACGTGGTTACAGGAAATACGGTAGATATGGTAAAAGCCGGAATTATAGATCCTTTGTTAGTTACTAAAAGCGCTTTAGCTAACGCGGCTTCAGTAGCAACTACTATACTTTCTACAGATTGTGTAGTTAATAATGTGCGAGTATGAAAGCAATAGGAAAATATATAGTTATAGATCCTATCAAAGAAGTTGATATGACTACTAAAGGCGGCTTAATTTTAGCTGAAAAGCAAAGAGAAGATATTAGGTACAGAAGAGCTAAAGTTATAGAACCTGGTTCTAATGTAGAAGTATTAAAAAAAGATGATGAAATATATTATGATAAAGCATCTGGTTTTAATATTGAAATAGATAAAAATGAATATAAGGTCATAAAAGAAAATGATGTAGTTATAATTTTATGAGAAAATTAACATCATCAGATTTAAAAGATCTTAATTTATTAAAGCATTATAGAGTAATACGTAAATGGGCTTGCAAAACATGTGATCTTAAAGATGCAGACCTTGAACTTTTAATATATCTTGATGCTATAAACTTCTTTACAAAAGATGATTTTGTAAAAGGTACTTACTCTTATAGCTGGGATAACAGGCGCTGGAACAGATTATTGAAACAAGGGTGGATAGTTGTGTGGAGAGAAAGAAATCGCACTACCCAAAAATATCATATATATAAAGTTTCGTATAAGTGCAAACAGCTAATAAGTAGGATGTATCGTATCATGCTTGGTGAAGAAGAAATGCCAACTAAAAAGTTAGATAAAAATAATAGATATATTTATAAAGTAACCGCAAAAGCTGTTAGCTTTGCAAATAAAGATAAAAAATATGATTGAAAATATAGATCCAATGACAGGTATGCCTGTTCAACCAAACAGAGGTGGTATGCCGAGTAGATCAATAAATGATTTACAGCAAATAAATACTATACAAGATCCGGGTATGCAGTCTGCACAACAAGCTGCGGCTTTTGAAAAGTTTAATAATATAGCGCAGTATAATCCACCACCAGCTATTATGAAGTCACCAGCTAAAAAATACACAGAGCCTGCGATGATTTTAGACAAAAGTAGCAATGCTATTGGCGCAGCAATATCTGGTAAAGCTAAAACAGAAGAACAAAAACAAAAAGAAAAAGAAGAAAAAGAAAAAGAATGAAAGCTATTACAGGAACAGGTGTTAAATTAAAAGACACACAGAAACCACTAGGCACTAGGGTAATGAAAAGTAATAATTCAGTTATTACTCCTACTTTGAGATCAATTGATAATATTGAATATAAAGGAAACCCAGTAATGCTAGCAAACAAATGAACACAATAGAAGATTTAAAGCTGTATTGTTTAAATATAACTTCAGCTACGGTTGTTAGCCTTGGATGGCTAGAACCTGTATTATCTATATTGTTATTGTTAACTACTATAGGTTACACTGCTCATAAGTGGTATTTATTAAAGAAAAAATGAGAAGTATAAACGAAATTATTATACATTGCTCCGCTACTAGAGAAGGACAAGATATATCAGTTGATACTATTAGAAAGTGGCACGTTGAAGGCCGTGGCTGGTCAGATATAGGTTATCATTTTTATATTGATATTAATGGTAAAATATGGAAAGGTAGAGATGTTGATCGCACTGGAGCTCATTGCAAAAATCACAATAGAAATTCAATAGGAATATGCTATTGTGGAGGTGTTGAAGCTGATGGCAAAACACCGAAAGATACAAGAACAGAAGCACAAAAAGAAAGTTTATTACATGTACTTAAAACATTAATGGCTATGTTTCCTCTTGCTACTATTTACTCACATAACGAGTTTGCTAACAAAGCATGCCCGTCGTTTGATGCAACAAATGAGTACAAAGATCTCTGAAAACACAAATATACAACTTGACTTAAAAACTGTAATAGCAATAATAATGGTTACAGCCTCTTTTGTAGGTATGTATTACACATTGCAAGCAGATATTGAAGAAGCCAAAAAGCTGCCACCTATTGAAGTAACTCGTTTAGAATATGAGCTAAAAGAAGAGTGGAACGAAAAAATGATTTTACAACTTAAAGATAAGGTTGAAATGCTAGAAGAAACTAGTAGTATATTAAAAGAAGAAATAAAAATAACATCAGCAATGTTACAAGATGGTACAGAAGCTGATGGTAAATTTGAAGAACTTCAAAGACAATTAGAAGAGTTAGAAAATAGAAAACCTAAAACAACTGTTATAGTTAAAGAAGTAGAAGTTCCAACTAAAAAGAAAAAGTGGTAATATGAAAAAAGGAAGTAAATCTCCAGCTATGAGAAAATTATCAGCATCTTGTAAAGCTGCTGCTAGAAGAAAGTTTGATGTATATCCATCTGCATACGCTAATATGTGGGCATCAAAGCAGCAACGTAAAGGTAAGTGTTAAGTGAAAAAAAGAGGTGGAGCATATCGCGGCACTTTAAAAGCTAGAATATCTAAACTTTACGGTGGCAATGTAACAGTTTCTAAAGCTAGAAAATTAAAAGCTAGAAAAAATGCTACAGCTAGAGATAAACAATTAGCTAATTGGTTTATTAATATGCAAACAGCTGATAAAAGTCCTATTAAAAAAGATCCTAAAACAGGTACTGGCAAAAAGCCAAAAGGCTCTGGTAGAAGATTATACACAGACGAAAACCCAAAAGATACTGTTAGTATAAAATTCGCAACACCAGCGGATGCTAGAGCTAGCGTTAGAAAAGTATTAAACTCTGGAAAGTCATATGCTCGTAAAATGCAAATACTAACTGTTGGTGAACAAAGATCAAGATATTCTAAAACACCTAAAAAAGAGCAACAAAGAATTTTTAAAGGTGGTAAAATTAAATTAAGAAAGTCTAGAAAAAATGTTTGAAAATTTTGATTATTCTAATTTTAAAAACATGCCGCCACCTAAAGATGGTTCGCTTAGAAGTTTATCTGAAATAAAAGATTTACAAAAAATACCTATAGATAAGGACTTTATAAATAAGCGAGACGACATATACGGATCGTTTAAAGAATTAGCTGATAGTAAGAATATTAATATAGATAAAAAAGAAGTAGATAAATTAGCTGATGGATCTGCTAGTATAATATTAAAATTAAAAAAATACTATAACAGGCCAAGACCTAAAGATCAAGCTAAGCAATACGGTATTGATTTAAAAAATGTAGAACTTGCTTCAATGAAAACACCATCATACCCTTCGGGACATTCTGCTCAAGGTATATTAATAGGTAATTATTTAGCTGACAAGTATAAAGATAATGATTTTAAAAAAGTTGCAAACGAAATATCAGATGCTAGAAATGTAGCTAGAGCACATTATAAATCAGACTCAGATATGGGTAAAAAATTAGGAGAAGCTATGTATAATTATATTAAAAATGGCTAAGAAAAGATTAGAGTGGCATGACTCAGACGCACCTGATGCTAAAGGTAAGTTTAAAAATTTACCAGCGCCTAAACTAGCAGCTTGGTTAATTAGAACTAGAAATAGTAAGCTTAATAGAATAATAGGCAGTTTAAATCAACAAATAAATTTCAACAAAGATAAACCAAGTTATGTTGCTAAAATGAAAAGAACTAGAAACATAGTAAGTAAAAAACTAAAGAAAAATGGCTCAAGCAAATAAACTTAAAAAAGTATCGTCTCAATTGAAGAAGTCAGTTAAAGCTCACGCAAAGCAAGCTGATATAATAGACGGTTATTTAAGTTCTATTAAAAGCAAAAGTCCTGCTATGGTAAAAGCAAAAGGCGGAGGAACTAAAAAAGTTTGTTTACCTTTAGCTAAAATACGTAGTATGAGTTCTAGTGAAAGAGCAGCTGTAGTAAGAGCTAAAAGAAAAGCAGGTGCAGCTGGTAAATATAAAAGATCTTCTAAAAGTAATGTTACTGGAACTGGTAGTGGTGGTAGTTTAAAAACGTGGGTAAAGCAAGACTGGAGACAAGTAGCTAATCCCAGTTTAAAATGTGGAGAAAAAGCACCAGGCGAAAGAAAATCTCCAGCTAAAAAAGCTGACCCAAAAAGAACAATTGGTAGAGGTAAAAACTTTAATAAGGTATCTAAAGATAAAAGTGCTACAGGCGGTGCAGCTGGCGGTGGTATGACAGAAAAAGGAGTACGTGAATATAGACGTAATAACCCTGGTAGTAAACTAAAAACTGCTGTAACTACTGATCCTAAAAAATTAAAACCAGGAAGCAAAGCTGCTAAAAGAAGAAAATCATTTTGTGCTAGATCAAAAGGTTGGACAGGCGAAAGAGGTAAAGCAGCTAGAAGAAGATGGAATTGTTAATTTATATATATGGCTTTTAAATTAAAACCACCTTACGTTATAGACAACACTCCTATATATTCTATAGAGGACAATGACGACGTTATGGGTAGAGCTAATAATAATGGTACTATAGTTATAAATAATGATATAAAAAGTCCTTCTGAACTAAAGAAAGTTATCAAACATGAAAAAGTACATGTTGATCAATTTAAAAGATTTGAAAAATCAAATGGTCGCAGAGGTTTAGACTATTCAGACAACTATATAAAATGGGAAGGTAAATCTTACCCAAGAAAAAATGGTAAAATAAAATATAAAGGAAGATGGATTACTGAAGGAAGTAAACAGTTTCCTTGGGAAAAAGAAGCATATAAAAAAGGTTGAAATGAAAAAAGCACCAACAACTAAAAAAAGAAAAGGCATGAAGATACAAGGTGTTGAGCCAGATAAAAAATCTTCATATACTGATAAAAAAGGTAAAACTGTAGAATTAAAAAGATACAAGAGTAAAGAGTATAAAAGAACTACAGATCCTGATGCTACTAAAGAAACTAGAAGAGCTACTAGAAGAACTAACACGTTAGAGCTCTCTAAAACAAAAACAAAAAAAGACGGAACAACAAAAACTAAAGTCAAAAGAGCCGCTGGTGGTACTAAAAAAGCTGAAAGATTAACTGGACAGTTTAAAAAAGGTGCTAGAAAAGAAGGTGCTTCTGATATAAAAGTAGAAAGAAAATCAATTGCAAAAATGAAAAAATCACCTAGTAAAATGAAAGATAAGTCAATGGCTAAAATGAAAGATAAGTCAATGGCTAAAATGAAGTCACCAGCTAAAAAGCCTTTAGTTGGTAAACAAAAAAATTTACCTGAGCATCTTAAAAAAGCTATACTAGATGCACCTGCTAAAATGCTTAGCAAGTCTGGTATGAAAATGATGAAAGAAAGTTCGCCTGCTAAATTAAAAAAGAAAGAATCACCTGCTAAAATGAAAGCACCAATGAAAAAATCAAAAAAGAAAGTAGAGCAGGATTATGCTAGAAATGCTATAGCTGATTATAAAGCTGGAAAGAAAAAAGAAGCTAAATATGAAAAGAAAAAAGCTTTAGAATTAGCAGCTGGCGAATCTGGTGTTATGATGAAAAAATCTCCAGGTATGATGAAAACTCCTATGGAAATGAAAAAAAATCCTATGATGATGAAGAAAAATCCTATGATGATGAAAAGTAATCAAGATGGTGGAGCTTATGCAGCTAAAAATCCTGCAGCTCCAGCTAGACAGCTTAAAAAATTAGGTAGTATTCTTTCTAAACATATGAAGTCTAAATAACATGGCTTATAAGCAATCACCAATAGGCAAGAAAAAATGTCCTTATTCTCCTATGCAAAAAAAAGGTTTAATAAGTGATGCTCCTATAATGTTAGATGGCAATACTGTTTCTAGTTCAGGCAAACGTCCTAATATAGAAATAGACAGACCAGCTATAGAATCTGAAAAAACTCCAAGTTGGGCTGATGATTATACTAGTACTACTTACTCTACTAAAAGCGGTAAAGGTATTGTAAAGTATACTCCAAAGTCTAACGTCAGAGGAGGTAAACCTAAGTATTATGATATAAGCAAGAAAAATCCTCAAGCTTCAATGACTGAGATAAATAGAAAACAATATATAGATATGTTATCTAGAGGTGATAAAGCAACTGGAGAAAAATATACTAAGATGGGTGAAGACGATATAATAACTGGAGGAGATCTTGCTACTCTTAAATATTTTAAAGGAAAATAAACGTGAGTAAAAAAACTTTTAAACAAACTAAAATAGGTGCTTTCTTAGCTAGTAAAGCACCTAAAGTTTTAGATGCTATAGGAGATGTTTTACCTGACCAAGGTACATTTGGTGTTGTAAAAAACCTTATAACAAGTGATAATAAAATTAAAGCTTTTGACAAAGAGCAAGCAATGAAACTTATAGAACAAGATCTTCAAGAACTAAAAGAAATTTCAGGTAGGTGGAGAGCTGATATGAAAAGTGATTCATGGTTGTCAAAGAACACTCGTCCTTTGACTTTAATATACTTAACATTTGCTTCAACAATATTAATAATAATTGACTCATTTCATACTATGTTTGATGTAGATACAGCTTGGGTTGAATTATTAAAAACTTTACTGATTACAGTATATGTAGCGTACTTTGGATCTAGAGGCGCTGAAAAAATTACAAATATAAATAAATAAAAATGGCAATAGCAGGATTACAAGGTAATGAAATGGCGCAGCCTAGAGTTTTTGCTCACGATGCAGTGGCAGTAACTCCTCATGATACTAACAGAATACCTGGAACAGAAATTAGAGGATGTTGCTTATATGTAGGAACAACTGGCGGAACAGTAGTAGTTATAATGGAAAGTGGTACAGAAGCTACTTTTAATGCTGTTCCAGCAGGATCTTTTTTACCAGTTCTAGTTACTCATGTAAAAAGTACTGGTACTAATGCTCCAGATATATTAGCTTTATTTTAAAGTAAATGAGGTTAGGTATAAAAAATACTATTTTACCTTTTAAGAGACCGAGGAGTGGTTCTACACCACCACCTCCACCAACTAATTTAGTTTTATTAGAAAATGGTGTTGACTTTATATTACTTGAAACAAGCACTACTGATAAAATAGAATTAGAATAAAAAAATAAAAAAAATGGCAAACACAAAAATAAGTGCTTTTACCGCTGAAACTAACGTAGCTAATATAACTGGTTTTGCTGCTTTTAAAACAGTTGGTGGAAGCAGTACAAACGTAAGAATAAGTGGTAGTGAAATAGAATCTACACTAAATTTAGATAACTTCGCAGTTGGTACTTTAGCTGTCGATAGAGGTGGTACTGGTCAAACTAGTTATACTGATGGACAGTTATTAATTGGTAATACTGCAGGATCATTAGTTAAATCTACGTTAACAGCTTCAACAGGTATATCAATAGCAAATGGTAATGGATCAATATCTATAACTAATACTGCTCCTGATCAAACAGTCGCTTTAACAGGTGGTACAGGTATTAGTACATCAGGTACTTATCCTAATTTTACTATAACTAACGATTCTCCTAATCAAGCTACGCCAGCTGCTGGTAGTTCAGGTCAATTACAATATAACGATGGATCTAATGGTTTTGCAGCTACATCTGACATGGTTTATACAACTGATCAGTTAAAAGTTCAAAATACTGTTTATTTAGATGGCAATGGATCTTCTGCTGGAATTGTAAAACTAGGTTGTGAAGCTGCTGGAGCATCTCATTATGTAGGTTTAGAAGGACCAACACACAGTGGAGCTAATGCTTATATTATAAAATTTCCAGACGCAACGCCTACAGCTAATCAAATATTAAAAGTCAATACAGTATCTAGTAGCACTGCTAACATGATATGGGCAGCTGATACTGATACTAGTATATATGCTGCCAATGGCTCTTTAACAGGCGCTAGAACAGTTACTATGGGATCTTACAACTTGAGTTTTGCTAGTACAACAGCTGGTCAAGAAGTTAAGTTTGGTCAAAACGTTAGAATAGATGGACAATCTTATAATGTTTTAGAAACTATTTCTAGTGTTACTTCTTGGACACCTGATTGGGACAGTGGTAATGTACAAACAATGGAGCTCAGTGGTGCTACTACTATAAATAACCCATCAAATATAGAAGTTGGAGCAACTTACATAATAATATTAAAACAAGATGCTGAAGGCACTCACACTGTATCTTGGGGTAGTCAATATAAATTTCCAGCAGGAACAGCACCAACTATTACAACTACAGCTAATAAGGCAGATGTAATAACTTTAATAGCTTATAGCTCAACTGTCTTAATGTGTACTTCAGTACAAGATTTTGCAACATCATAAATTAAAACATAATAACATATGTTTCCATTTCCTTTTAGTTTTATCGTTGGCGTATCAGATATTCCAGTAGATCAAATTGCTAATGCGCAAGCTATGTCATTTAATGGAACAGATGCTTATGTAAATGCTGGTAGTATTAGTGGAATAGAAGTGTCTGATTTTACTGTTTCATTATGGGTTAAATTTAATGGAAATCAAAACTCGATGATGTTTTTCTCAGGAACAAGTCTTTCAAGTAATTCTACTTATGTTCAAAGAAGTAATAATGTTTTATATTTTGGGTTAGGTGCTCAAAGTAACTATATTCAAAGTACCCCTACTGTTGCTAATAATGTTTGGCATCATATAGTTGTAGTCGCTACAGGAACTTCAGGTAAAATATATTTAAACGGATCAGATACTAGTGCTTCTGGATCAGCGCTTTCTAGCACTAGAAGTAATTTAGGTCAAAATTTTACTATAGGTAAAGGCTTGCAAACAAATGGTTCTAATGGATTTTTTGTTGACGGAGATATAGACGAAGTAGCAGTTTTTAATACAGCATTATCAGCTGATAAAATACAACAAATATATAACGCTACAGCAGTAGTAGGTGGTGTACCACAAACAGCAAACTTATTTACAGGTGGACTGTCGTCCTCTCTTGTATATTGGAACCGAATGGGGGATAGTTAAATTATAGAATATGTCAGCAAAGTATAAAAGTCCAAGTTTTTTATTACCTAACGAGTTAAATACCTCGACTAATCCTAGTCTTTCAGAAGATAGAGGTAGTATGTATTCTATTGATTTTCCATTAACTAACTATATTGATTTAGGAGCTACTAGTAATTTTGATTTTAACACAAGTAATTTTTCTGTTTCGCTTTGGATGAAAGAAGATAGTGCTTCAGGAAGCTATCAACCATTAATAGATCTTGGAGGATATGCACAAAGTCCTTATAATCAAGGTACTGCTATATATACTAATGATGCTAATAAAATACATATTTATAATAGAGGAAGTAGTCCAAGTAATTGGTTGACAAGTATAACAACATCTGGATCAGGTTGGAATCATATTTGCGTTGTTAGAAGTGGTGATAATTTAACTGTATATATAAACAATTCAACAGGACAAGTAAGTGAAACTTTTACAGGTGTTTCAAGTTTAAATTTTGGTGGTGCTGCAACTAGTAGAATAAGTGGTACAGGTTCTTGGAGTGGGTTTATTGATGAAGTATGTATATTTAATAAAGCTTTAACTTCTTCAAATATAACTTCTTTATATAATTCAGGTTCTCCAGTTTCTTCAGCTACTACAATTAACTTAGGTGCTGTAGCTTATTACCCATTAGGTGAGCAAGCGCAGATGCAAGGTTACTTAGGTAATGAAGCAAGTAGTGAATGGCAATTTCCAAATGGTGTATTACAAGATTATGTAATAGATTTTGATGGAAGTGCTAGTAGTGCTGCAGATTTTATAAACACTTCAAACAATTCGATTGGTAATATAGGCTCAAATCCTCACACTTTTTCAGCTTGGATAAATATAGCAGATCACGGGCAAGTTCAAACAATATTATCTAATAAAAATAGCAATGGATGGAAATTTGAAGTTTCTTCTGGAGCAAGCCCTGATAATATAACTTTTTATATATCTGGTACTAATTTACTGAGAGCTACTTTTCCTAGCTCTAGTTATGGATCTTGGATTAATGCAGTAGCTGTAATTAATGGATCATCTAGTAAAATTTACATTAATGGAGTTGATCAATCAGCTTCAGTTACGGGTACATTAGTACCACCAGATTCTTTAGAACCTTTAATAATTGGTGCTCAAGATGATGGTTCGGGTACATATATAAGAAGTCTAAATGGGCAAATGTCAAATGTACAAATATTTAACTCAGCTTTACCAGCAACTGGAGCAAATTCCGTACAAACTCTTTACAACAATGGTTCACCGCTTACAGATATGTCAGGATTTACTTCTTTGACAAACTGGTGGAAACTAAATGCAGATTCTGTTTATACGCCTAGCGCACCTAGTTATACAACAGCTTTAGATTTTACTAGAAGTACAGACGACCACGTAGAAATACCTAATAGTAGTTCTTTAAATATAGAAGACAGTTATACTATATCACTTTGGGCAAATAGAAATGACTTAAGTCAATGGTCTTATTTATTTGACAAAGGTAATACCGCAGGAACTATATTAAATTGGAGAATATTGTTTAATAACTCTTCTTATGCTAATCAAGTTCAGTTCCAAATAAATGGAACTTCAGGAGCAGCAGCTAACGTATATTCTGGAACAACTCCAGCTATTGGAGCTTGGACACATATAGTATGTATTAAAGATGGCTCTACAATGCGCATGTACATAAATGGTCAAAATACAGGTAATACTGCAACAGCTCCAACTGGTATAACAAATACTGATCCGGCTTTTATAGGAACTAACCATAGTGGTGTTTATGCTGCAGAAGGTAAAATATCAAACGTAGCAATATACAACACAGCTTTAACAGCTACACAAATTTCTACTTTATTTAACTTTGGTACTCCAGAAACAGCTATATCTTTTTCTCCAATTGGTTGGTGGAAACTAGATAATACTACAACTGGAATACAAGATAGTTCAGGTAATGGAAATAATGGAACTAACAACGGAGCGACACAAGTTAATACCTCAGTAGCCGTTGTCCCATCTTGGAAAATACCAAGTGCACTTAATATTCCAACTGTAAACTACACTTCAGCTTTAGAATTTACAAGCTCAAATAATGAATATGTAGATATTGGAAATATAACTTATTTAAATTCAGCAGGTGATTTTAGTGTATCTCAATGGGTTTTTTCTTCTAGCAGTATGCCATATACATTTAATGGAATTTCAGTAAAGTTTGGTAATGGATTTATTTATTTAGCAAATCAAGCTGGAGTAGGACTTCGTTGGGAATACGAATTTAGAGGTAGTTCTAGGCAAAACGTAACTACTGGAGTTACTGTACCTGAAGATAGATGGGTGCATATAGCCTTAACTATTGAGGGTACAGTTTCTAAGTTTTATCAAGATGGTGATTTAAAAGCCACTGGAACAGTTGGAACGACATACTCTGGAAGTTCTTCTAAAATAGGTCAACATTATAATTCAATGTATGCGTGGGATGGTAAGATAAGCAATACAGCTTTTTTTAATTCAGCATTAAGCCCTTCAAATATAAATACGTTATATAACAATGGGCAGCCAGAAGCAACCCCATCTTTTTCTCCATTACACTGGTGGAAGTTAGATAATACTAGTACAGGTTTAAATGATTTAGGCTCTGCAGCTTCTAATAATGGAACTTTAGTTCAAACATCTGCTCCTGGTGCAGAAGAAGTAGCAACTAATGTATATATTGGTAGCATTCCAGTAAATGGAGTAAGTACAACTTTACCAAGTACAGCTTTACAACAAAGTAATTTACAATTTGATTCACCTTATAGTAACTATAGTTTAAAGTTTTCAACTTCACAAAGTATTGACACTAATTTTACTTTACCAGCTTCTTACACAACTTATAGTTATTCTTTTTGGTATAGAAGTACTGCAGCGTCAATAGGAACTGGTGATTATTATATAATTAGTAATTTTGACTCAAGTAACACTAATTTAAGTGGAACTAGAGGAGCTGTTAGATTTAATAATTCTACTAAAATGCGTATATTTGGCGGCGATAATACAAATTATTACTCGAGAGAATACGAAGTAGGTAGTTCTTTGTTAGATCAGCAGTGGCACAATGTAGTTGTTACTTTTACAAATACAGAAGTATTATTATATATTGATGGAGTTTCAATAAGTGTTGGAACTACAACTAACACTCCGATAACAGGTTTTGCTGCTAATAGGAGTTATACTATTGGTCAAAGTGGTATTAATTCAGGTTATTTAATAAATTCTAAATTAGATGAATTTGCTATTTTTAATAAAAAACTAACAGAAGCTGAAATACTTTCTATATATAACAACGGTAAACCAAATGACATAAGTCCTATAGCGCCTACTAATTGGTGGAGACTTGGTGAAAATGCTTATTTTGTAAACAATAATATTACATTACCTAATTCAGTATCTGGAGCACCTAACGGTGTAAGCTCTGGAACTGTTACTTCAATGCTGTCAGCTGATGCACCTGGAACTTATGCAAATGGCATAGGGGCAAATTTAGATATTGTAGATCGTGTAGGAGATGCTCCTTTATCAACCGCTAACTCTCAGAGTTATAATATGATTCCAGATGATAAAATACCTTACGTACCTGGATATGTTGGAACACAAACTACTAATGAATATGAAATGACATTTGATGGTATTGATGATTATTTTGATTTAGGAACGTACACTCAAGGAACTGGACTTGCTTTAAATGCAGATATGTCTATATCAGCGTGGATAAAAACTTCTAATCTATCTTCTACGCAAGTTATTATTTGTAATTTAACTTCAAATGCGGGTTCTGGTGGTTATTGTATTGAAATGAATAGACAAGCCAATGGACAATATGGTATTCTATATGACGGAGCTACAGTTGGTTTACAAGGAAGCACTATTTTATCTTCTAATACTTGGTATCACATAGTAATGACAAGAACTGGCACAAGTGGAAATTGGAGTTATAATTTATATTTAAATGGTAGTTCAGATGGAAGCGCAACTAATGTAGGTCAAAATTTTGGTAATGGAAGTGTTGCTATTGGTAGATTTGGAGCATACAATGGTGGTTATTTTAATGGTCAAATAGACGAAGTAGCAATATTCGATACAGCATTAACAGCTGATCAAGTTAAATTTGATTTATACGAACCGACTGCAACAGGAACTAACCAAACAGCAGATATAGCTAATAATCCAAACTTGCCTACTCCGGTAGCTTGGTACAGAATGGGAGATTAATAAAATAAAAATATGAGTACAAAG
>Ga0209348_1000720_pt1 | contig 16647 bp, 20 predicted proteins | sample ETNvirenome_2_30_FD_184065 | JGI IMG/M metagenome (GOLD analysis project Ga0209348, IMG submission 184065) | Marine viral communities from the Pacific Ocean - ETNP_2_30 (SPAdes) (version 2) | ecosystem: Environmental > Aquatic > Marine > Oceanic | place: Pacific Ocean | collected 2013-06-22 | reverse complement strand
CTGATTGTTGGTCTAGCTCCGCTTTATCTGATGGCTGGACTTCTGACTCGTTCTTTTTCAGCAACATCTCCGCAAACTGAATACCGCCCTGCAAAGCGTTAATATTATTAACACATTCATCAAAAACTTTTTTTGCGTGATCTCTAGTTTTAACTTGTTTAGCTAATTCTTCTTTCCATTCAAGAAGTTGTTTTTCAGTAATTGCTTGCATTGTTAACTATAAGGTGATGTTCCTAATATAGTAGTATTCCATTGAGCTTTCAAGGCAGCTTCATCTGTAGCTGCATCAATAGCAGAATCAGCAGGAGCATCCCTAAGAGCATTTTTCTTGGCAACAATATCTGTAGTACTAGCACCAGTTTCTAATGCCTTTTGAAATTCAATATCAAGTTCATCAAGTAAAGGTTTTCTTGCCTCTCTAATCTTTGTTTTGTGAATTTCTCTGGCTTTTGCCATGTCAACACCAAATCCCATAATTTACTCCGTATAAGTCCAAGCATCTCTGAAACTCCTGTCTGTAGGAATTGCAGATTTATCAACAGTATAAACTGTCTTACCACTAGGGCAATCTTTGGCTTTAATTTCATCCAAAGTTAATGGTGTGTTATCACTTGGAATCACAATACAAAGAGTTCCATCATCATCTGTGTATATAAATCTTTTATCAGAATTAGCCATGATTTTTTTCTTCTATTATACCTAAATTTAAAATATTAAACATCAGATCCTATAAACGCTATAAAATTATAAGGTCGGTCAAATCCATTTACATCTGAGTCTTTAATACATCTAAATTTAAAAGATCCTGTTGAATATGTATCTCCATTAGTATAAGAAACGTGCCTTAAAAATTCAGATGTATCACTTCTACTTGGAATCGCTACAGCACAATAGTTAGCATCAGCAAAAGCATCAGTGAAATTTACAGTAAAAATTCCTGTTCCATTATCTGTAACAGAACTTACGTTATGATCGTCTCTAATAGTATTATTTATGCCATGATAATTAAGCCATGCGTGGACTGCGTTTTTACCTAAATAAGCCATCAGCTAACCTCCTGTAACATGAATTTATACATCTTACCATTTCTGTTATTTAACAAGAAAAGATCCTCAATACCTTCTTGTATTGTAAAATCGCCCCAAGTATTGTCAACTTTGTTGCTTCCTCCTTCATTACTTAAATGTAAGTCATTAGTATATACATTTTGCCATCTGTTACTAGTTGAACCTAACTCGTAAGTGTTATTTGCACTAGGAATTACAGCTTGAGTAAAGATAGTTCCAGTTAATGTGCCTCCAGATGTTGGAAGTCCAGCACTAGCAGAAGTTATATATCCAGCACCGTTTGTAAGCTGGTTATTATTGGTTGGTATTGTTGGAGTATTAGAAAAATTATTATAATTCAAGTAATAGGAACCTTCTTGACCATCTAAAGTATCAGCATCTAGCCCACTACCCGAACCATCATTACCAGCGTGCCATACACTATAGAAAGTTGAGCCGTCTTGAGAAAATTTAATATCATCTTGAATTCTTAATTGTGAGCTATCTTCTTGATTTGCAATTCTAAAATAACCATCACTATGCCATTGAATAAATGCTTTATTTGTAGTGTTTTCTTTAAATTGTATGTAAGGACTAGCTGCTCCTTCTAAAAGGATTTTGGCAGTACTAGTACCACTTAGAGTTATTGGAAAATTTCCATTACTAGTAAAATTATATAATCCTTCTAAATTATCACTTGCATCTGACCTTACAAATTGACTTGAATCAATGTTATCTAATGTTGCTGCGTTTCCTCCATCAGCAGAAGTTATGTAGCCAGCACCATTGGTAATTGAATTGTTATTAAGAGATATGTTTGCTGTACCATCAAAACTGACTCCAGCTATAGTTCGAGCAGTTGCTAAAGCAGTAGCAGTAGCAGCATTTCCAGAACCAGTAATATAACCAGCACCATTAGTGATTGCATTATTATTTAAAGAAATATTTGATGTACCATCAAACGAAACACCAGCAATAGTTCGTGCATTTTGCAAAGCTGTTGCTGTAGCAGCGTTACCAGAGCCAGTGATGTAACCAGCCCCATTTGTTATAGCGTTATTATTTAAAGAAATATTTGATGTACCATCAAAGCTGACTCCAGCTATAGTTCGTGCATTTGCTAAAGCTGTTGCTGTTGCTGAGTTGCCAGTACAAGATCCTGATGATCCAGAAGCATTTCCAGTTACATTTCCTGTTAATGGGCCAGAAAAAGCTGTTGCAGTACAAGTTCCTGTTACGCTGATCCCCGAACTCGAAGTTTCTAATTTTTTAGATCCCTGATGGTGTAATTCAATCACTCGATCTGAAGTACCTTTCAAAATTGATTCATAAGAACCACTAGCTTTATTTTCAATTAGAAAAGAATTATCAGAATCAACTTGTCTAATTCTTGCAAAATCACTATTAGTTCCACCAGCAGAATTTAAAAGTATTACTGCGTCATCAGTACCAGATTCAGAGGTGTCACCTGTAAGGCTTAGAAGAGGGCCAGTTATGTTTCCAGTTGAAGCTGTAGTTCCAGCTATGGTGAGATTATTAGAAACAGCACCACTGCCATTTATAGTTGTATCTCCACTAGAACTTATAGTTAATCTATTTGCATCATTGGTGTTATCTCTTATTGCAAATGCTCCAAGTTCAACTTTTATTTGATAATCAGGATTATTATTTGAATCAGTAAAAGTTATACTTGGTGCAGTTGATGTAATTGTTTGATTACCAACAGCAAAAGTTCCAGTTGTAATTATATTTTGCGATCCAAAGTCAGGATCTATCTTTGACCCTGCTATCGCTGCACTAGCATCAACAGAAGCATTTACTATAGTGCCAAAAGACATTACACCACTACCATCTGTTTTTAAAACAGTATTGGCTGACCCATCAGCAGCAGGCAAAGTAAATTCAACACCAGCAGATAACGTATCAACTGGTTTAAATTTTAAAAAGTTTGCTGTTGTCCTATCTCTAAACATTAATTTACCGACAGAAGCAACTGTAGACAGGACTGTTACACCTTCACTACTAGCCAAGAATTTTTGAATTGGTGTAGGGCTTGTCTGATCGTAAAGAGAAATTATCTCAAGATTACTAGAAACTACATTTCCAAAACTTAAAACTCCACTACCATCTGTTTTTAATGCCTGACCATTAATGCCATCTTCGGGAAGAGTAAAATCACTTGTTTTTGTTAAACTAAGTGGCCCTTTAAAACTTATGTGGTTAGTATCTGTGTCGTCTGAATCAAACTCTACTACGTCATTTGAACCTAATAAAATACCACCAAAAGCATTAATTAATCCAGAAAAAGTACCACCAGTTGCAGGTACGACTCCATTTAGTTTGCTTACATCTATAGCCGCATCACTTTTTATATCAGCATTTACAATAGTATCGTCTGCTATTTTGGCAGATGTTACAACTCCATTATCAATAGTAAAGGTCGCTCCAGAATTACTGACAGTAATATCTCCCTTATCACCATCATCTATTCCACCACCACTACCAGATATTTCAGCTACAGATCCATCATCTTTTTTGGTAAATAATTTACCATTATCAGTTCTTACCGCTAATTCTCCTGTAACAAGATCACTAGCACCTGGATCGCTGCCACTTGCTCTTTTTAATCGAATTTGATTAGCCATTGGCTGTTACCTCCTGGTCTAGTAAGTTCCACCGTCTATATTAAAGCTAGACGCACTCTCATCTTCTAAAAATGTAACCAGGTCAGATAACGCAACTTGTTTCATCGTTCCAGCATCATTCATTACCAAACGATCTGCTGCTGCCAAGGTTGTAGAAGTTGCAGATGTATCACCATCCATTATGTTCAATTCAGCAGTTGTTACAGTTGCTCCATCGAGAATACCAATTTCTGTTGAAGTAAGAGCAGCTAAAGCAGCAGATCCACCCGATTGACACGAAGATAAGTTTGTTAAGTCTGTTGCAGATGCTTGTGCTCCAAGACTTGCTCTAGCAGTTGCACCAGATTCGAGAACAAAGTTAGAACCATCACCAACAATAAAATTACTATCTGTTGGAGTTAAACCAGCTATATCGGTTAGTTGTGCGTCAAAGGCTTGAACATTCGTTCCAATGGCCAACCCTAAAGCTGTTCTAGCTGCACTTGCAGTTGTAGCACCCGTTCCACCATCGCCAATAGCAAGTGTTCCTGTTATAGAACTAGCAGCAAGATCAACAGCAATTTCAGCAGATTCAATAACAAGTCCACCATTTGATTTAAGATCAGCAGATAAAGTATTACCAGATTTTTCTAAACCATTTCCTGCTGTAATCTGACCAGCACCAGAAAACTGTGAAAATACTAAGTTATTAGTTCCTACAACAGCAGATCCTTTGTTACTTGTACAAACAAAACCATTCTCAGCATTTACTGTTCCCTGTTCTATAAAAACAAACGCACCAGCAGCATCAGCACCAGTAGCTAAATCATCTGCCCTGGTTGGAGCACCAGAAGCATTAACTGTATAGATACCGTTCTCTGTCTGAGTGCTTTGGTCTTTGATAAGTATTCTGTCATTAGTTGATAAAGAAACACCATCAATCGTTGATCCATTAGCAAATGCAGAGGATAATGTTCCATTCGCAGTAGTTGTAGCGACCACAGAATCTTTGACATCTAATCCTTGAGAAACACCATCTACATAAGACTTACTTGCAGCATCAGTAGATGCAGTAGGTGTAGCTAGGTTTGTTATCTTTTGACTATTTAAAGATACAGCAGCCGAAGGTGCTGTCATCTGATCTAATCTCGAAGTTCTTACTTGTGTATCGAAATCAGATACCTTAGATGCTGTTAGCGTTGGAATATCTGCTACTACAAGTGACCTAAACGAAGGGGCAGCAGAAGTTACTTCACCACCTGCTAATACAGTGTTTGCAGCCCTAAGTGTTGCTTTATCAAAAAATGCTCCCTTACCACCAATAGGTTCAATAGATGTAGCAGATCCTCCTGCTCCTCCAGTTCCTTTACCAATAACTAATACTTCATCACCTTCTCTAAACGCTATCTCAGCATTTTCAAGAGAAGTTGGGTTAGACGATCCAGTGGATCTTTTTATCCTAATTGTATTAGCCATCAGAAATTCCCTCCATCAACGAGTGTAAGTTTGGTAGTAGTTGAATCTGCTTTAAATGTACCACTAGATGAGTCGAAAAACACTATTGAGCCATCTACTTTATTAGAGTCATCTAAATTAGTTCCAGTTGTAGCAAAAGCTGGACCTTGTGGACCTTGAGTTGTTAGTTCAACTGTAGTTACATCAGAAACCTGACTGACAGTTACAGAATTTGGACTACTCATGCTGTGTATCCCTCACTTATAAATAGTTTACCCTCTAAATAATAGTTTTTGTTACCTCCTGGTTCTGTTAACAATACGTCATAAAATAAAATATCTGGGGTAAAATTTGCTGTATCTGTATCAGATAAACTCATATCAATAATTCCAGATCCTCTATTCGTATAAGTTATAGACCAATCAGCATATTTTGTGGATCGAGATTGATCATAAACTTGTGCAGCCACAGTATAACCAGTTAAATCTATAGCCGATCCAGTAGAATCTTTAAATGTCAATCTAATAGGAAAGTCTGCTCTTCTGTCAACCGTAAAATTTTTTTTGCCAGGAATGATTGCCATGACTCTATTCTATCTCCGTAAGGTTAAATTTGTATTTTTTACCATTCCTTCTGTTAATTAAGTAAAGATGTTCTTCTCCTTCTTGAATTTTATACGAACCCCAAGTTCCGTCAATATCATTTTTCCCACCTTCATTGGATAAATCTAGGTCATTAGTAAAAACATTTCTCCACCGTAATGTGGTTGATCCTAAATCAGAAGTATTATTAGTCGCTGGTGTAAGTTGTCCTAAACCAGCAAAAGATGTCTGTGTTGCTCCAAGTGCAACACTCGTACTTCCAATTGTTATTGTACTTGATCCAGTAAGAGCTATCGTACCATCTGAATCAGGTAATGTAAGAGTGCGATTTGATGTTACAGATGAAGGGGCTTTTATTGTTACATAATTTGTTCCATTTGAACTTGCCTCGCTAAATCTTATTTCATTTTCATCGTTAAGTGTTATCCCATTTGCATCAAAAATCATCTGTTCTGTACCACTTGAACTAAATCCCATGATATTTGCAGATTTTCTAAATAATCCTAAATCTGTATCTGTATCAAAACTTAGTGCAGGAGTAGAAGCACTTGAAGAATCATCTATAAGTAGTTGACCTGTCATTGTACCACCAGCTTTAGATAATAAACCTAAATTAGCCTGGTCTATATTTCCTATTTCTGTAAAAGCACCATTACTGGAGTTTCTTATTTTTAAAATATTTGTAGTGGTATTTAAAAATGGCATACCAGCTACACATTGACTTGTAGATAAATCAGTAGATTTAGAATTACTTGATTGGATCGCAGCAAAAACATTATTGAGGTCAGTTCTTACGTTCGCTCCAGAAGCATTTTCGATTGTGTAATTTGTAACGTCAGCCACAGTTAAATACTATTTTCCTCCATGTTACCCTCCTTTGCCGAAACCAACAGCACTATAGGTAAAGTTCCTATCAATACTAGCATTACTTGAGTTTTTAAAGTGAACTGTAAAGCCAGTTCCAGATACATTAGTTAGTTCAAAAAAATCTCCTGTTGCCATATTTTGTGGGGATATTATTACAGCAGGTAAAAAACTATTTGCATTGCCTAATCCAGAAGTTCCAACAAAAAATGGTGCAGTAAATGTAACCGCTTTTGCTCCTGCTCCAGATGCTATTACCGAAGATTGTTCTGTTCTAGATAACATGGTGGCTGTGTAACCCGCTTGCTGAAGATTCATATTTTGAGCCGTATCTGCTGTATCTAAAGTAATTCTAAATTGAAATCCTCTACCTTTAAATGTTCCATTAGCAAAATCATTAAAAGAGCCGTAAGTGGGTGAGCTACTAGGATTATCGGTTGTAGTTCTAACTGCTATTTTTGCGTTTGCATCTTGAGCTATTGTGCCGTCAAAATCTGTCCATGTATCAATGTTTTCTGTTCTATTATCAAATTCATCTCCTGCATAAAAACCAACTCCTTGAAAATGACGTTTTAAGACAAGTGAGAATGTACCACCAAGATCAAGAGTGTCTACAAAATCGTATGTACCAGTTGCATTTGCAGTTGGATCAGTAAGTTTCAAGCCTCCAAGACTAGAATCGTAAACAACATTTGATTTAGTTCCATTGTAAGGTGTTCCGTCTGTATCTTCTCTATCTGTTTTAACAATTATAGAATCAAGTATTTCAACTGTAGACAAGCCTACACTAGCTGCTGTAGCACTAAATCTTCCACCATCATCTTGAAATTTAAGAAGGTACGTTCCAGAAAGTGCAGGTACTATAACTTCGGTAGCATTACCAGCTACAGCTTCAACAACATCTTGTGCAGCTTGAAATGTTGCAGCACCTCCTGTTTGATTGGTATGTCTTACATAAACTCGACCGCCATGTAAAACATCTACATCTGTAGATTGGCTAAATCTTAATCTGGCAAATTGTTCGTTTATAGGTTCTATTGTTAAATCTTGAACGTCACCAGGTATCGCTGTTTTACCTACAGCATTGAAAGTTGCTTCAGCAGGGTTAGGTTGTACGTCTAAAGCAGAATTATAAGAATAAACTTGAAAGGTGTATTCTCCTACAGGTGTATCTAATAGTTCAAAGTCAGAAGCAAATACTGTTTGAGAAACATAATTACCGTTTTCAAATTTGTAATTTACTTGATATTGAGTTACACCATCAACAGGTTTCCAATCAACAATCAACTTACTTCTAGCCATTTTATTTATTATGACTATCTGTTCTGTAATGGTTAAGTTAGTTGGAGAAGATGCAGGTTGATTTAATAACGATATTGTTCTTGCAGCAAAGGGAGTTCCGCTTTCTATAAAATCATATTTACCCTCTACATAAGACAAAGCTGTAATTGCATAGTTAATGTCATCTTGTTCTTGTACTTGAATGACTCTAAATAACTGAGTTTGTAAGCTATTACTAGATATTAAATATGGTGAATTTGCGTTTGGTGCTGAAGAAAAAGCAGAATTTACTGTTATAGCTGCTCCAGTAATATCTGAAATTGTCCGTTGCTCTACCGTTCCATCAGGAAGAATTACACTTAATGTTGGACTATCTGCCAATGCAGGTGCAGATGTTTCTGAAGCTGCGTCAATCGTTACGATTGTTGTAGTTGCAGATACAACACGCCCACCTCTTCTTGCCCCTGCTCTTACTGGATCGTTTATTTCAATTACTGATCCTGGTCTTACAAGTACTCCACTATCTATAGAAGTTGTAAAAGTTACTGTTTCAGATTCATTTTGTTCAGCAAAAAGAACTGCTCTACCTAAACGAGCAGCTTGTCCTCTACTGGTACAAGCAAATGCTTGTATTACTTTTTTCGTATGGCCTAATTTAGATATTGCTGTTGCATCTTCTACTACTTCAAAATCTACTTCCTTTGAATCCATATTGAAGTAACTAACAGAAACAATGGAATGTCTTTGCTTTAAACTGCTTCCCGAATAATTAAAACCTGCTGGTCCTACATTAGCTAAATTAAATAAATAACTTGCAGTTGTTGGCTTATCTTGACTTATGGTTACACTTCCAGCAGACCATATGGGCATACATCTCATGACTCCTGACAAAGAGTTAATAACATCGAAAGCTTCCTGTGAATTTTGAATATTTACATTGCAACTAAATCTGGCTTCTTGAGTTCCTGATCCAGTACCATCGTCAACCAATTCATTTGAATACTTACTTGCAGCTACAAAACTAAATAAATCTAAGTTACTCTCAGTTATGTGATCTCCAAATCCATATCTTGTGTTAGTAAGCAAATCAAGTAAACACATCGCTGGACAATTTGTATAAGTAGCTGCACCCAATACACCATTAAAAATGTATCCTTCGGGATAAATTATTCTGCCTGTAGCAGGATCTACTGTTGGAGTACCAGAACTATTAGCTCCTGCCCCTGGAATTTTTACTTTTATACCACGTAGACGAAACTTTCTAGTAGGTACTCTATTAAACTGTTTGCTATCTAATCTTATTGATGTGTAAGCACTATTTGGATAATTAGATTGATTATCAATAACTTCTTGAAAACTAGTAAACTGAAACGCATTTACTCTATTACTATCAGTTGAATCTGCTGTTACTCTAACAACCTTAATATCTACAGATGAACTATAAGTACTAAGATTAATTCTATGATCTTTTGCATATGCGTCTGCTGATCTACCGCTAACTCGATCTTCTATTTTAGTTACAAAACCTCCAGAATCATGTTGTACTTGTATTTGATAATCTACGGTATCTCCTAAAATATCTCCATCTCTAAAAAACTGTAAAGCGGGCCAGGTAAGAGTAACAATAACAGCAGTTAGATTTGCGGTAGTTACTTGCCTGGTTACAGGAGCAGCTACCGTGACTGTTACATTTACACCTGTAGGAGTTCTAGGAGTAGTTGTAATTCCAGGGATAAACTCTTGGTTAGACGTTCCAAAACGACTGTTGAATGTGATGTTTTGAAAGTTGAAATCGGTGCTGGCTGGACTTGTATTATCTGCACCTTCTTGAAGTATCGGTGTATCATCTAGAAAAATATCTTTTAAAAATGCGTTATTGTAAGCTGTTGTTCCTTTTGTAAGTCCAGCTTTAGATGCTGTAGCTGAACCTTCAATCTCTCCTTCAGATAATAAATCCTGTACTGTTGCAAACTGTCTGCTATGTAAATTATCAGGCTGAATATTAGGTTGCTTTGCTTTATCTTTACCACCGCCTCCAGCACCTTTTATAGTTTTTCCTTTGTTAATCATGCTTCTACCTGGTTAGTATCTACACCTGCACTTATTACAACACTTCCTGTAAAAATTTCACCATAAACTATAGGAACTGGAGTTCCTGCTCTAGAAGTATTCTGTACTCCACTAAAACTAAAAGATAGTCTTGGATCTTCTTCTGAACTAAATTTCTGTGGTTTAGGTAAAGGAAATAACATTTCACTAACACCCATAAGTAGTAAACCTACACCTAAATTTCCTACTGCTGCCATAAGTGGACTCGCTAATGCACCTCCTGTTGCTATAAAACCAACACCTTTAGATCCAAGTGCGAATCCTGCTCCTCCAGATGCAATACCTAAACCTATAAAAGCAACTCCAGCTAATGTTTTACCAATACCTCCTGATCCAGTTATTACGGGAATAATATGAATATCCTCACTTCCAATAGGATGATGTAATTCATTTTTATCAACGACATAACTACCAACTTTTATTTGATATTGTTTTGGATTCATATGTTTTTCAATTTCGGGAAAATTATAAATTAAAAAACTAGCTACGTTTTTAAGACTATCAACTTTTACCTCAAATTCTTTATGACCTACAAACTTAGCAAGCTCACCGTATAATTTTATTTTACGCAACATAACGATACCTACCTCCTGTACATTTTAATAACCATTCAGAATAAGGTTCCTTACAAGATAGTCTATCTGTTAAATGATGTAAAACATCTCCATCTAAGAAAATCGCTACATGATTTAAACCATTTCCTAAAATTGACATAAATAATAAATCACCATTTACTAGTTTTTCGTCAGGTCTTAATTGTCTGAATCCTGTTCTCCATGCACACCTTTCAAACATAGGATCTTTTATAAATTCTTCTGGAGTGGCTGGCCTTTCCCAATCTCTTAGTTCTATGTTTTTATTTTCTTTATACCAATCTCTAACTAAAGCCCAACAATCTGTAATACCCCATACCCATTGTCTGCCTAAAAGCGGTGGTTTATAACCACATGGTTCTAGATATGCCCATTGCTCCGTTTTTGGATTGACAATGTGCCAGGGTAAATTACTATCTTCACAACTAATTTTGTCTGCTTGACTAGGTGTAGGTGGAGTTATTGGATGACTATGAACTACTGCAACTATTTCTCCTGTATTATCAGCTTTTACATAATCTTCTGGGTCGATAATAAAACACTGATGATCTGTCATAGATAAGTTTTTGCATGGGTAATATCTTTCTTTGCCTTTTATGTTTAATAAAAGCCCACAAGATTCTTTTGGATCTTCACGTTGAGCATGAAGTAGTGCTTTGTATTTCCAACTCATTATGCAAACGTACCAATGGCGGGAAATTCTGCACGAGTACATTGCCTTTTAGGACAAAGTACACCTGCAAGGTCTAAAACTGATGCAAGTTCAAATTCAACAACTTCTCTGTTTTCTGATGATTTTCTGTCTATTGTGTAAATCTCTCTAGGAAACTCAACTTTAGGATCAGCAGTTGCATTTGTATTGTCTGCAAAATTTACCGCATCAATGTACTTTGCTAATGTTCTTATTCTGGTTACAGTAGCTCCTGTTAAGTCATTACCAGCAGTAGTTTCATTTACGGCTAAAAGTATCGCAGAAATACTTAAAGCTGTAACGGAACTTCCTGTATTTCCTCCATTGCTGATCGCAAGTTTTGGTCTGGGTAATTGACCTTTTTGAAATGCAAAACCTGTTGCTTGGATTGGAAATCTAAAGTATTGGTTTCCATCCCATGTGATTTTATTGTTGGCGTTAAGATTACTACCTGCGTGAAAACGATAAATAGTCGTAGCTCCATGCAAAGAATTATCTAACTGGAGCGTAAACAGTTCAATAATTGCAGAGGGGTTTATAGACTGTAAATCTGAAAATGTACTGCTAAAAGAAACATATCTAACATTATTATCATAAACAGTTACACCTACTGTACTTGGCCAAGCTGGTTCGCTGCTTCCTGTAGTTCCAGCTTGAGTTACCTTAAAAAACAACCCATTATTAGCTGAAGTAGGAGCGACTATGGCATCTACACTTAAACTAGCACTAGCAGACCAAGTAGTTGTCATGAAGTGGGCTCAAAAACTTCTCTAAATGTAGCTTGAATTGTAGCTCTATTGCTATATGGTATAGATTTGCTCCAATCTTCGCAAACAAATTGAGATGAACTAGATTCTCCTGGAGGAGTAAATGTAAAACTGGCAGAATCATCCGCACGAGCATCTAAAAATGTTTCTATAGTATCGGCATCCGTTTCAGATACCTCAAAAGTAAAATTAAATTCTTTTGGATTTTGGTGAGCAGCCAATCCAAATAAAAACCTATGCTCATATCCGTCAGCAAAACGAACAATCCTAGTATTTGGCTTGGATTTCTTTCTTTGACCATATGTAGGGTTTATTGAAGGGAATGTTGCCATTATGCTAATAATCCTCCAGGTCTTTTTTGTGTGATTAATTCTGATTGTATCGCAGCCGAAATCATACGACCAAGTTCTCTACCACCTTGTTCATCTCCTTCTACGGAAGATCCAGAAGCATCTACATTTACGACAATATTTGTTGAGCCACCAAGAGCATGGTTTGGTGTAATCGTACCAGAAACACCTGGCCTAAACATCTCTGGTCCACGTTCTCCTACCACATAGCTTCCACCAGCTTTTACTGGTCCTCCATTTGCTCTGAATATAGATCCTAATAATCCTGAACCCCTTGTAAAAGTCCCTCCAAAATTACCAAAAAGTCCTAAATTTAAAAATCCATCAATCATTTTATTTAAAACATTATTTAACAGATCACCTAATGTTGATGTTCCTCTAATTAATTCTTTAATACCGTTACCCATGTCTTGTGCAATTATTCCTGAAACTTGTCTTAAAGGATCTATCAAAGCTTTTGTATTTTCAACCACTTGTGCTTGTGTATCTCTTGCTATTCGTAATTTTTCTATTTTTTTCTCTAATTCATCAGACCTTAGTTTTTCATTTTCGCTTATTAAAAGTTGCAATTCGTTTTCTAAATTTGTTAATTCAAACTCTTCTTTCATTAAGTTTAATTTTTCACTACTAACAACTAATCTGTTTTTTTCAATTTCTAATTTTTGCTGTAAAGGTAATAATTCTTTTTGTTCAAAAACTTGTCTTGCTAAATCATTAGATGGCCCTTTTGATAAATTAGCAACACCACCGAGTCCTGGTTTGCCAAAATCAGGATTTAATTGCACTCCTCCGATCACTGGATTACCTTCAGCAGCAGGAATATTAGATATTCCTTTCATTCTATTTACAGTTTCAGAAGGGCTTTCCAGTTGCCCAAACATAAGAAGATTAGCGAGGGGTTCAAGTTTTTTACCTATTGATCCAAATGGAATTTTACCAAGAAGATCAATAAAAGGTGTTAAGTTGTCTGCTAAAAATAAAGTAATTTGAGTTCCTAATTTAGCTATAGAGTTTTCAAACTCTTGCATTTTTTTTGTATTTATTTCTACTTCGGCTGCTGTTAAACCAAATTGTTCTGCTCCCTCTTCTAAAAGTAACTTAGCAGCAGATGATTTTAAGCCAAGTTTCTCTAACTTTAAAGCTAAGTCTCCTGTCTCTGTTCCTGTTAATCCAAATTTTTCAACAAGACTTTGAATATTTTCTGTAGGTTTTGCAAGGGCTTTTGATAAATCATTTAGAGCACTACCAATAGCAGTACCAGCTATAGAAAGGGCAAAACCAAATTGTCCCATTCCAGGAATAGCTGATAATGCTCCTCCAGCTACACCACCTAAAGCACCACCTATTGCTGCTGTTGGCCCTTGTCCAAAGAGTAAAGGAAAACCACCACCAATAATTCCACTGCCTACTGCTCCACCTACTCCTCTATTAATAGCCTTCTGACGATTTAAGGCTCTATCTTTTCTGGCTCGTAAATCTCTTAACTTATTTCCTCTTATTAATAATTGATGCTCTCTCTGTTCTAAAGTTTGCATACCTGTGGCTGCTCTAAGAGCATTATCAATAGCTTTTGTTCTAGTTTGTAATGCTTTTGCGTATCCTTTTTCAACTCTTATTAATTTGTCTATTGATTTATTGAATTTTGTACTTCCAATTTCAGCTTTATTTAGACGCTTTCTTGTTTTATCAATTTTTTTATTTAATTTATCTAATTCTTTGCTTCCTTGAACAGCAAGTTTTAGATTTACTGTATATTCAGCCACTTAGAAAAAATTAAAAGATTTATTTTATTCTACCTCTTTTCCCTTTCAAAGCACTATTTGTTTGTGCTTGTTGTTGTTGTTTTTCAAAACTTTCGTGTTCAAGTTCTGAATAAGCAGCCCAACCTATCATCTCTTCAATAGTTAAAGTTTCACATAACTCAGCAACAGTTTTTCCTAATTCTTTAGCTAATGAGAAAATGAATCTCCAATGATTATTAGCTTTTTAAATCGGCTTTAGCCTCTGATACCTCCTTGGTTTGACCAGCTTCTATCATGGCTAATTGAATTTCTTGTAAAATATTTGCTTCAACTTCTCTTCTAAGAGAAGCTTTATCACCATCTTGAAAGAGTCTGCTTCCTTTCTCATCTAATGCTTTTTCAATCATTAATGCCAAAGCAAAATCATTTGTATCATTAGAATTTGATTTTTTTGTTATAGCTTCTCTCTCGGCAATAGTAAGAGGATGCCAATAAACACTTAAAATTACTGTTCCATTTTTTACCACATCATGTTGATATAGCTGACTTACGCCAAAACTATTCTTCAAAAGTTCGATTGCTCTAGTCATAAATAATACAATGCTATTCTATTATACTAGGCATTAGCTGAAAATTGGCAAGATATTACACCAACGAAATGACTTCTCTCTTCAATATCTAATAAATTTGGTCCTACCATATCCTGAACTCTAGGCTTTACTGAAAAAGTATCAGTATAATCAGAAGCGTTTACAGAAGTTAATCCGTCTATAACTTTTTCTGCTATCTCTATTAATGATTTTGTTCCTGCATTTTTTGGAACATGAATATTACATTGAATTACTCCAGAATAATAATCTATAGCTGCACCGTGAGGTTGAATAGTTGATTGTGAATAGTTTATATTCATCACTACATATCTTTGTTCTTGTCCAGGAGTATTAAAATTTAAATTGTCATAAACCATTGATATGGTTGGATCTTCATCTAAAACAGCATCGGTAACTGCTTTTTCAAATGCAGCACGGGTATTTTTTAAACTCATAAGTTAAGCTCCGTAGAACCTGCTTGTGGACCTGATCTACCAAATCCAGGGCTTTGTCTTGATTGTAAGAATATTCTACCTTTTGTTCTCTTTTCTTTCATGTTGTCTCTAATTATTTTACCTAAACGACCTTGTATAAAGTTTTGAACTTTACCACTCTCTAAAGCATAAGCAGCGTATTTTGCTCTGTTTCCAATAAAAACAGGTCTTTTAATATTAAATGTTCTATTAACTGGATACCTTATTCGTATAGTTGAATTACTTGGTCGTGTACTAACCCATCTACCATTTACTACTTTAGTGCTAGATCTTTTGATGTTAGACCATGGTTTGAATTTTTTGATGTCATCTTTAGCTTTTATACCAGTTGTTTGCACTTTCCAACTGGAAGCAAAAAATCCTGTCCATACAGGGCTATGAGTTTTAGTTGATAAACTTTTATGGGTTTTTCTTAAAACAGAATTAAAATCAGCATTAATTTGTGCTGTCATATCTGCTATAGGATCGCTTTTTCTAAAATCTTTTTGTCTAGCCATTAGAACCGCACCATAACAATGTAAAGGTAGACCTGATTGCCTTTTTTAGTGTTTATGTCATAAATCTGTGCCGTTCTTAACTGCCCATCATAAGTAAGCTTTATTTTATCTTGGAACGTAACTTGATTATTACCTATCAAATCTGGAGTTATGTAAACTTTAGCTCTTCTAATTTCTTGTCCTTCTTCTTCTTCAGATTGTATAAATTCAAGTGGAACTTTAATATCTGAATAAGTTGTATTTACGCTTATAAGTTCACCATTATCTACATCATATTCTTGAACTCCTTTTTTAATAAAGGTAATTGTATGATTAAAAGAATCACCTAAAGTTGCAACAACACTTTTAGCGACATTTTTAAATACTGAATCTAACTGTCCTGCCATTACCCTCTAACTACCCTCATTTGAAAAGTCCCTGCTCCACCAAGCATATAAGCCCCAAGATAACTTTGTAACCACGGGTAAACATCCATAATATTATTTACAGATCCAGTTCCTTGACTAGCTGTATTGTATTTAACTCGAAGCTCACCTAAAGCAACTTCTTCAAAATTACCATCTTTACCAGTAGTTCCTGTAATAGCATCAGTATCATTTGCCAAGGCTCTAGCTAATTCATACTGTGCATACTTAATATTCAAAGGAATAGTAGAACAACTTAATTCAACCCTGTCCACTTGATAGTTTGTTCTAGGAAACTTTAATGCTTGATTTTCGTCACATCTATCGCCTTGAAATACAAAAGTATCAATCCATCTTGTAGCAGCTATTAAAGATCTATTTTTCTGATCGTCTGTTTTATCTGTCCAAGTAGAAGAATCTGGAACTGTTTCAAAATAACTATTAGCTTCTGTCAATGTGACATAGCTATTTGCAGTTTCACTTTTTATAGTTGCATTTATGGTAGCTGCCACGATTGATAAAGTAATTTAGTTTTATT
>Ga0209348_1000719_pt1 | contig 16657 bp, 23 predicted proteins | sample ETNvirenome_2_30_FD_184065 | JGI IMG/M metagenome (GOLD analysis project Ga0209348, IMG submission 184065) | Marine viral communities from the Pacific Ocean - ETNP_2_30 (SPAdes) (version 2) | ecosystem: Environmental > Aquatic > Marine > Oceanic | place: Pacific Ocean | collected 2013-06-22 | reverse complement strand
CCAAAACCCGGAACAGACGATAGAGCAGATGCAATTGTGATTGCTTGGGCGGGTTTAAATCAAAAAAGAAGCTAATTAGTAACTGTGAGGTTGCTAATAATGAATTTAACAAGTGACGAGTTAAGGTTTTTAATAAATGAAGAATTAAGAAAAGTGCTTCTTGAGTCCAATGGAGCCACTGATAGCAAGGTCGAAGCTATTAGAGAGCTTGGCTTCGCTAACATTGAATATATTGCATCCGGACAATATGGTGACGTTTTCAAAGGACAGTGGGAAACCCAAGGCGGTGCCCCTAGGGCTATAAAAGTTCTTCCTTACAATCAAACAGGACAAAAAGAGGCTCGCATATACAGAAGAGTCTCTGATGGTAGGAGTAAGTCCGAAGCTATCAGAAAGCACTTTCCTAAAGTAGATATGATTAGGCAAAGCCAAGATGGCAACTATGTGTTAATTATAATGGAGCTTCTAGAAAGCGATCCGAATGTTAAACCAGTCATTGAAGACTTGTTTGGATACTTGGAGGTCAATTCATTTAATCCAGATATTGGCTTGCGAGATCTTGATGTGTTCAAAGATATTGGATATAGGGCCAATATGATGGTGGTCGACACCAAAAGCAGAAACAGTTTGATTAATGATATGACGTATGGGTTCCCGCAAGATACAAAAGACAAGATAATAGCGACCATCATGCCTATGAATTTTGATTCTACAATATTCCCAGAAAGAAAATTTGGAATACTAAAAAGAAGAATACAACAGAGGGGTCATTCAATATGGGATAATCTTGATGTAGCAGAGGAGGATCTTCTTGGTATAAATGATAAAAAAGATACTGGATTAGCCGCCATGTCGTTCTTGCACTATTTTGTTGCATACTCGATAAAATTCTTTATGGAAGACGGAGCCCTACAGGAGAAAAGCATCTTAGATAAATTAAAATTTTCAGTAGAGCAGTTTATCGAATCATATAGAAACTATACACCAATCGGCATAGGTGGAACAAATTTGCCCGGAGCCCCTAAAGAAACTCAAGGGCTTGGGTACCCCGGAGCCAAAACTTTACTTCAAGCAATTGAAGACATGAAAAACATTGTCGGGTTAGAAGCTAGAGATATGCATGATAGAAATGTGCTTGTGAGACCAACTACAAAAGATATAGTCATCATGGACGTAGGACTGTTTTCAGACATAAGGACTAAGCCTCCTTCATATGAAGATGCCGTAACTGTTATCGAAGGAAAAATGTCCAAATCGTATTGTATGAAAACAGCATGCAAGGATATGGGGTTCTCACAGCGAGCATCGTGTGCTAAGTATAAAAAATGCCCTTCTCCAAAGAAAAAAAACGAGGAAATTGAAGAAGCCTATTCCGAACCGCAACGACGATTCATGTGCGCTATGTCCAAACAAGGCGCAGATAGGCCAAAAGGTCTTACAAAAAAAGCGGCAACAAAGCAGTGTAAAAGTCCAATAAAGAAAGAAAATCTTGATGAAAGATGCCAGAAGGGTTATAAGACCCACGCAACTAGAAAGACCAAAAAAATGTTTGGTAGAACTTATCGTAATTGCGTAAAGGCCGAAGAAGGCAAGGACCCCAAGAAAGGTACGGGCAAGAAACCAAAAGGATCCGGTCGCAGACTATATACAGACGAAGATCCAAGCGATACAGTGAGCGTAAGTTTTAAGTCTGTCTCCGCAATACAAAAAACACTGGCTAAGAAATCTTTTAAGTCAAAGTCTCACAAGAGACAATCACAGATAATTAATCTGATACACCAAAGGGCAAGAGCCGCCTATAGAAACGCTAAAGATCCAAAAACAAAAGCTAGACTAAAAAGAGCTTATGAATACGCTAAGAAAAGAAAAGAAGCCTCAAAGAGAAAAACTATTAGACTAAGAAAAAAGAAGAAGAAAAAATAACTATTTATAACGAGAACTTTAAAATGGATATATCAGAAGAACAATTAGAGCAAATAATTATTGAAGAGCTAGAAGCAGTTCTTGATGAAAAACGCAAGAAAAAACGCAAGAAAAAACGTAAAAAGCGCAAGAAGGCCGGCAGCGAGTCAAGTAAAGAATCATCCCTTCGTGATTGGTTTGGTCGTAAAGGAGCTAAAGGCAAAAAGAAAGGCTGGGTTGATTGTAACGCACCCGACGGCAAAGGTGGCTATAAGTCTTGTGGTCGCTCTTCTGGCGAAAAACGTAAGAAATATCCTGCATGTAGACCTACTCCCGGTGCATGCAAAGAAAGAGGAAAAGGAAAATCTTGGGGTAAGAAAGCAAAAAAACGAGGTAAAAAGAGATGAATCTAACAACAGAAGAACTTGAAGCTATAAAAAAACTTATAGAAGCTGGTGAAGCCGACATGATAAGATCTATTATTGACGCCCTTAAAATTCAAGTTGACCCAAGTCATGAAATAATCTCAGCGATTTACGACTCTAGAAATTTAAACGCCGGCCAAAAACATGGTATTGCTATGAGCATGATTAAAATTCCCCCAAAACCAAAAAATGAGGAAACACAAATGAACCTAACCACAGAAGAATTACAAAGAATAGTTGAAGAGGAAATGCAAAAATTTATAGATGAAAAAGCATCCAAAAAATCAAGACGAAAAAAAAGACGCAAAGTTAAAAAGAAAAAGGCTAAGAAGGATGCATGTTATCATAAGGTTAGATCAAGATATGATGTATGGCCATCAGCATATGCATCAGGCGCTCTTGTGAAGTGTAGGAAAGTGGGCGCTAAAAACTGGGGTAACAAATCTAAAAAAGAAGAATCTCTTCATGAGTCAGAAGGAGAATTTAAGCCTCACATGATGTATGATCCGAAGAGCAGTAAGAAAGAAAAAGCAAATAAAGTTGAAGATCATGAAAGACTAGCCAAGAAAGGGTACACACATGTTGATCCTGCGAAGATAAGAGAGATTATCGGAGTCGGACAAGGTGGTGCTGCCGGCATGGACCCTTTCCTTAAGGAGTTTGGTAAAGAAATGAAAGATGAAATAATTAAAACTCTTGAGGCAATGCCGGATATTGGAAAACACAAGAATGGTGACTACGTCATGAAAGACGGTAAGCAAATTGATGTTGTTAAAGAGCAAAAAAAGAATTGTGGATGTGGCCAAGATCCATGCAAAACATACGGTCGCCAAGACGAACTACAAACCGAGGCAAAGAAGAAAAAATCAGCCAAGGACAAAATGAAATGCAATAGTCCACGTAGAATTAGAAAAGGTGAACCCGGACATGGTAAAAAAAAGTTTGTGGTCAAGGCATGTGACAAAGGAAAAGAAAAGATTATTAGATATGGTGACGCCAACATGGAAATCAAAAAAGATTCACCTGATAGAAGAAAGTCTTTTCGCGCACGACATAAGTGTGGACAAAAGAAATCTAAAATGTCTGCCGGTTATTGGTCATGCAAAAAGTGGTAAATTAACTTGACAAATTATTGTGATAGGTTATATTAATAATAACATCGGAGGTCACAATGACTATAAACTTAGGATATGCATGTATCAACATGGAATTACAGAAACAAAAGATCTGCTCTAATCGTGGTATGATCAAGCGCACCTTTCAGTCTAAGGGTGTCGCATACGCATCAGAGCTAGCACTAATTAATGTTAAAGCTCTAAAGAAAATAATAGAGTGGAACAACGCAAACGGTATCAAAGTATATCGTATGACTTCGTGCTTGTTCCCTTGGTTCTCGGAGTACGATATTTTTACTCTGCCAGATATTGATGCTATTGCTGATGTTTTGTCCGAAGCTGGTGAAATTGCAATGTCTGGCGGTCAACGTTTATCATTTCACCCCGGCCCCTTTAATTGTCTCGCGTCTCCAAACGATGAAGTGGTTCGCAAAACAATCGCAGAACTTGACGCACACTCGACGCAAATGGATCTTATGGGCTTGCCGGAATCTACACAAGCTAAAATCAATATTCATGTCGGTGGTGCTTATGGCGAGCACGATAAAGCTCTTGCTAGATTTTGCAACAACTTTGCAAGATTGGCTCCAAACACACAGGCCAGACTCACGGTTGAGAATGATGATCGAGCCTCTTTGTACTCTACTAAAATGCTTTATGATGGTGTGTTTTCTAAAATTGGTATTCCTATAGTCTTCGACTCGCACCATCACGAACTTGGACCACAGGACCAAGACTATCATGATGCATTTTATCTAGCAAGATCAACATGGGAAAAAGTAGGTGTAAAACAAATATGTCACCACTCAAACTCAAAAAAATTATACGAAGATAAGTCCGTCAGAGCCAGTGCTCATTCAGATTGGTACTACACTCCGTTCGAAAATTATGGACAACCTGTTGATGTTGTGTTAGAGTGTAAGATGAAAGAGCAGGCTTTACTAAAATACAGGAGTGACTATTTGTGTGCGTAGGGGTTTTGGTTCGTTGGAAACCAAATCTACCATTTACATACACATCTGAATTCGGAATAGTAATTGAGATAATTGATGATTATCTTGTAGGCGTTCTTTGGAACAACAGTACACACGTTTATTTGGAAGATATTAATAACTTAGAGGTAGTTGATGAAGATAGGTGATTTAGTAGTAATAAAGATGATGAAAAACTCAGACTACGGAATAGTATTGGAAATTGATTATAAAGAAGAGTGGACAAAAGTCTATTGGATTACGATAGGAGATAGTTGGTCTTTTTTTTCACAAGACTTGGAGGTGATAAGTGAAACTGGGTGATTTAGTTCAACTAAACAGAATTTATTTTGATGTTTATGACGATATAGTTGGAATAATTGTTAAACTTGATGAGATGGAAAGTGCTGATGTGCCCATGGTTAAAGTAGCATGGATCGGCGATAGTAATGGGCCACGAATGCAATGGTATATTGAAAACGAATTGGAGGTAATAAATGGAGAAGGGTGATCGTGTGAGAATGTTTTTAGACAAACATCATGGACAAGTTGTTGGTACAGTTATTAAAATTACCAAAGATGGGTACATTGTTATTAATTGGGATGGCCTAAACGGCGATTGGCATTGGACACCAGAGCAGACAAAAAACATGGAGGTGCTAAGTGGAGGAGAAGGTTAGAATTTTATCGGAGATCTTGGGAAGACCCAACACTCCACAGGGCGGTGAACTATATTATCATTGCCCTTATTGTAATCATCACAAGAAGAAATTAGCAATCAACCTTAAGAAAGGTTGGCATTGCTGGGTTTGCGACAAAAGAGGCAAGAATGCTTATCGTATCGTCCGTAAGTTTGGAACATATCAACAGAGACAGAAATGGCTTGAGTTGGAAGGTCGTCTTGATTTGTCTGAGTTTGATCAAATTTTTAATGAGTTAAATAGTATAGAAGAAGAGCAGGTTATTTCATTACCAGATGAGTTTATCTCATTGTGCAACAAACATCTGCCCCGAACATCAAAAAAGCCACTAGAGTATCTTAAAAGCAGAGGGATTGGTGATAAACAAATAATGAGGTGGAAGATTGGATACTGTCCTGAGGGAAGGTATGGCGGAAGGATTATTATACCCTCTTTTAACAACGCAGGAAGTATTAATTATTTTATTGCGAGATCTTATGTTGGTCACTCGTGGAGATACCTCAATCCCCCGGCCAAGAAGGACGTTATTTTTAATGAATTATTTGTAGACTGGGATGAGCCGATCACGTTAGTAGAAGGCGTTTTTGATGCTATAGCGGCCGGGGAAAATGCTATTCCTGTGCTTGGCTCTACCCTGCGAGATAAGACAAAGCTGTTTCAAGCGATAGCCCTGAATGATACACCGGTTTACTTAGCTTTTGATCATGATGCTGAAAAAAAGACTGGACAAATTATCAAGAATATGTTATACTATGATATCGAGCTTTACAAGATAGATGTAAGTGGGTTTGAGGACATCGCTGAAATGCCACGAAGGATTTTGGAGACTCGAAGGGAGATGGCGCAAGCCATTGACCATGATGATTATTTTTTAATGGACGAACTTAGGAGGATAATGTGAATGAGAAAGACAAAGAATATCTTCAGATTAATTGGATGAAATTAAAGAAGATCAAAAGAGATATAATAATGATGACAATAGCCCCGCTAAAAGGTGAAGATCATTATGTGATCTTAAAGGAAGCTCTGTATCCTATAAACAGAGCACTAACAATTATGGAAAAACTTATCAAGGAGGACTAATGTATAAGATAGCACATATAGCAGACACACATATCAGAAATTTAAAGTATCATGAAGAATACCGGATTGCGTTCCGTGACCTTTATGAAAAGCTAGCAAACGATTCCCCGGATTGTATTGTCCACTGCGGAGATTTAGCTCACACAAAAACACAACTCAGCCCTGAATACTTTCAATTATGTGCTGAGTTTTTAGCATCATTAGCCAACATCGCACCGACGTATGTGATCCTTGGTAATCATGATGGTAATTTAAAAAACGATAGTCGGCAAGATGCTGTTACGCCTATTGTTAACGCCCTCAGGCACCCTAACCTTCACTTGCTAAAAAACAGTGGAGAAACTACTATTCAGGGAGATCTTGTTCTTAACGTATTATCTGTATTTGATAGAGAGAACTGGATAAAACCAACAGATCAAAGCAAAATCAATGTTGCCCTTTACCATGGAGCAATAGCCGGATCTATGACCGGTGCTAACTGGACAATGGATCAGGGTGACGACAACGCTGATATTTTTAGGGACTTTGATTTCGCAATGCTTGGGGATATACATAGACAACAACAGTTAGACCCAGAGGGTCGTGTATGGTACTGTGGTTCTACAATACAGCAAAAGTTTAGCGAATCTGCGCTAAAGGGATATCTTCTTTGGGAAATATCTACAAAAGATAAATTTAATGTTATTAAGCGACATATTTACAACCCAAGACCGTTTATTACCGTAAGACTAGAAAAAAATGGCAAGTTGCCCGATACTCATGTACCTAAAAACTCTAGATTGAGAATTATATCAAGAACGAATCTGCCGTCAGACAAGTTACGAAAAGCAAGATCGCTTGCTGCTATGAGGTGGAATCCATATTCTATTTCTGTGTTAAATGGGAAAGAGTCAAACAATATGCACGATGAAGGAAATTATTCTAATTCCGTATTAACTGAGAACTTGAGAGACATATCTGTGCAAGAAAGGTATATCAAAGACTATTTAGCAGAAATGGAGTTAGAACCTAGCGTAATAGAAACTGTTCTTGAGCATAATAAAAAGTATAACGTATTAGCCCAACAAGGTGAGGAGGTTTCGAGAAATGTTATTTGGAAAATTAAGAGGGCAGAATGGGACAACTTATTCAACTACGGCGAAAACAATCAAGTCGACTTTGAAAAACTCAACGGGCTTGTTGGGATCTTTGGCCGTAATTATTCCGGCAAGTCTAGTATTATCGACAGTGTTCTGTATACGTTGTTTAACGCAACCTCAAAGGGAGAGCGAAAGAATGTACACGTAATTAATCAAAACCGAGAGAGAGCCAAGGGAAAAATTCAGATTCAAATCGGTGACAATACATATCAAGTTTGTCGAAATTTAGAAAAATATACTAAAAAATCAAGAGGAAAAGAAACACAAGAGGCAAGAGTTGACCTCGACTTTTCACTTATCACCGAAGATGAAAGTTTGAATGGGACCACCCGAAACGAAACGGATGCAAATATTCGTAAAAGGTTTGGGACCATGGAAGATTTCCTCCTAACCTCCATGTCTTCTCAGCTTGACTCTCTCTCTTTTGTTAAAGAAGGTTCAACAAAAAGAAAAGAAATACTTGCAAAGTTTCTTGATTTGCAAATTTTTGATAAGAAATTTAAGTTAGCGAAAAAAGATGCTGCTGAATTGCGAGGTGTAGTAAAAAGATTGCAAGATAAGCAGTGGGATAAAGAGATACAAAAAAATATTGAAATATTAGAGGAAATTGACGTTGATTTAGCCAATCAAAAATCAAAGTGTGAAAGGATCACCACAGACATTCAAAGGTTTCAATCAGAATTAGATATTATTAATTCTAAAATTGAGAACATACCAGCAGAGCCTATTGATATAAATAAAGTATTGTCTTCAATTAAGAGTGCTGAGTTTCGTAAGGAGTCCATGATTAATTATTCGAAAGATTTAGATAATAAAGTTCTTGCTTTTAAAAGTAAATTAATCAATGCAGAAAGTGAACATAGCTTAATCAATATAGGCGAATTGAGATTAAACAAAGCGTCCGGCGATCTAGTTGATCATAGAATAAGTGAAACACGCTCTGCCCTTGATACATTGATAGCCCAAGAAAGCAAACTTAATGAAAAAATTAAAATGCTTGATAATCACGAGTATGATCCAAATTGTGAGTTTTGTGTTACCAACACTTTTGTAAAAGATGCGCATAATGCAAAATTGCAGCTACCAACAATAAAAGAAAAGATCATGCACTTGGAGCAACTAAAAAGAGACCTCACAGATGAGCTTAATTCTCTTGATGTCGATAATTTAGACAAACAGATTAACAACCATATTGTTCTAACAGAAAAAATAAATAAATACAAAAGAGATATTGAAATGAGCCAATTATCAATCGAAGGTAATGTTTCAAAATTAAATTTAGTAAATAAAGAGATCTCTGACTTGTATGGTAAAAAAGATTTGTATGAAAAGAACAAAGATGCAATCGAAAATTTAAGCACACTAAAAAGAGAAAAATTAGCTTTAGATGATGTGATCGCAAAGAAAGACCAATTGTTTAAAAAATGTCAGCAAAGAATAACAGACATTCTTGTCGAGCAAGGGTCAACAAAAACAACTTTAAATTCTTTATTAGAAAATAGAAAAGAATTGGAAGAAGTTGAAAAACAATGGATTGCTTATGACTTGTTTATGCAATGTATGCACTCAAACGGAATACCATATCAAATAATAAAGCAAAAATTACCATTGCTAAATGAGGAAATATCAAAGATATTAAGTAATATTGTAGATTTTGAGGTTTTCTTTGAAAGTAATGACGCTAAATTAGATATTAATATAAAACATCCGTATTATGATCCCCGCCCATTATCTATGGGTTCTGGTGCCGAGAAGACGCTAGCATCAATGGCCATTAGATTAGCTCTCATATCAATAACAAATTTGCCCAAAAGCGAACTATTTATACTTGATGAACCAGCAACTGCTTTGGATCAGGAACATATGGAAGGCTTTACAAGATTGTTAAGGTTAATTAAGAACCAATTCAAAACTGTAATTTTAATCTCTCATTTAGATTCCCTGAAAGATGTGGTTGATATGACTATCGACATTGATAAGATAAATGGTTACGCTAACGTGAGGGTTTAAAAATGAATAGCGATAAGAAAAGAAAATGTTCTTGTACTAAAGAGTGTTGTGCGAACGGGTGCAAATGCACAGGAGGGTGTTGCTAATGTCTTGTCATGATCATGATATTGAAACCGCAGAGCACTCTCATGAGGGTGAGAACTGCGGCTCTATTGAGCCTTTAGAGAAAGTAGGAGCAGTTGATGTTATTCTTGCAAAATTAATATCTCGAAAATTGCTTGTATTTGGTGTAGCAACCGGTCTTCTTATGTGGTATGGACTAGATCCTGATACATGGGGCTTAATTGCTATGATATATGTCGGCGGACAGTCAGTAATCGACACTGTTAAAATTTGGAAACATGGATAAGGAGATACAAATGAAATTAACAAAAGAAAAACTAAGAAAAATGATCAAAGAAGAATTATCCTCCATGATGGAAGGTGATTATATGATGGAAGATGATTATCTAATGGAAGATGAGTATATCGAACCAGCACCTGCTAAAGGGATTATTAGATTTTTAGACCCCACCGGGCGATACGAAGGTAAAGATTTAACTTTTGAAATAAGAACACCTGCTGGTGAGTTTTCTGGTATGTCTAAAGGCAATCAATTTGGTGCAAGATCGGCTTCTGGTTACTTTGGTGGCGGTCCCTTTGACGAGAGAGTCCAAAGGTTACAAGACGGTATTATGAGTGTGCTAAAGATCTCTAACCCAAAGGTGCAAACCGATAATAATCTAGCTAGACACATAAGATATTCTATTAAAATGGGATTAGAGCAAGGCACCCTTCAAGTTAACATGGACCGCTTCTAGTGTTCTGGGTCAACTTGAAAATTGCCCTAACATGGTGTAGACAACATTGGCGTTGGCTAGTGTTGTCTATTGCCTTTTTAATTGTTTATGCAATGGGAAAGCGTGGTTCTAAAAGTCTTAAAATGCAAGCAGAATTAGCCAGAAAACAGTATAACAAAGAAAAAGAAGCAATTAAAAAATCGCACGAAGAGCAGATTAGGCTAAGAGATGAAGCGCAAAAAAGATATTCAGAAGCTGTCGACAGGATTGAACAAAGATATGAAAACAATAAGAACATAATATCTCATGCTAAAAAAGAAGAAGTAAAAAAGATGATCAAAAAGGCAAAAAGTAATCCCGACGAAATTGATGAAATTTTAGAAAAAGAATTAGGAGTTAAAAAACAATGAAATTAACAGTTGAAAAATTAAAGCAACTTATCGTAGAGCAATTAGAGCAAGAGTTCGAAGGCGAATTGATGGTTGGTAATGACGGAATCAGAGGGAGGCTCGGATTAGCTGGGCAGCAGCTTTACCCTGTTAATATTAGTGTTAATGAGATCCCTCGCACTGAGTTGGAGGATGTAATGAGGCTTGATAAGTATGCTATCGCAAGAACTTTGCTAGCATATTTTGGAAATAAAAACGTAGGCCACCCTTTGTCTTCTGACTATACTAACTTTGGTAGAGGTGTTCATACTCTAAAAATGGTAAATATTAAAAAACTAAGCAAATAAATAAAATTTTTTACAAAAATTTCTTGCATAAATTGCTTTATTATGTTATATTACTATCGTTACTTAAATAACCTATTATTTAGAGGAGGATAGATGTTTTTTATGTTTTTGTTGTTGGTATGCCCCACAGTTCACGGTGCAGAACCGACTTTTACTAGTTTAAAAGAGGGTGAAACGGCACCATTTAGCGGCAGATTATTTAACGATGAGGCTGTCGCAAAGATGCTTGTTGATAAGCGCTTTGAAAATAAGCAGTGTGAATTACGAGTAGATTATGAAGTTGGCTTATCAAAGAGTGAAGATAAATTTAAATATGATCTTTTATATGCAAAATGTGAAGCTGACGATATGCGTCTTACTGAACTAATTAATATCAAGGAAGATGAAAACAAGCATCTTCGAGAGCAACTAAGTCCGCCAAAGAACGCTTGGTGGTTTGCAGGTGGCTTTATAACCGGCACTGCAACAGCAATCGGAATTATGTTTGCAGTAAAGTAAGGAAATATATCATGAAAATAACAAAAGAAGCACTAATAAGAATCATAAAACAAGAAATAAAAGCGATCAATGAAGACGATGACTTAACCAAAGTTGTAAGCCCTGAAGTGCTTAAACAAGTTGAAGCAGTAGCAGATGATTTAAAAGATCTTCCTGCATTGGAAAAGGCTATTGAGGATGCTGCAACTAAAATTGCTGGTGGTGATGAAAAGGTTGCACAAGTTATAATTCCGCTAATCAGGCAGAAATTTGCGGAGGCTTAATATGAAATTATCAGCAAAACAGGTTAAACAGATAGTTGACCAAGAAATTAACAAAGTTCTCAACGAGAATATGAACCGTAGAGAATTCTGCAAAATGGCTGCTGGAACTGCGGCATTCTTTAGTTTAGGATGTCAGGAGTACGAACTGTCCCACGTAGATGACGACAACACAGAAAATATGCAGCTACCAGAATGTGTACAAAATGTTGATTTCAGTGATTACGACAACCCAGAAGCATGGCCCAAGCCTTTGGACTCTTTTAAGCAAGAATTTGCCGGCAAAAAGTATGTTGAAGTGTTTGTATCTCAAAAACCATCATCAGAAGGGTTTAATACTGTGGAATTGAACAAGCAGCCCGGGTTAATAGTTAAATTTCATAATATACCAGCAGAGTCCCCTTCGCTAGAAGATGTGCTAGGTATTAGCGATCAAGAAATAGAATACCAATACACAGGTTACGATGGAGAGCAAAGAGTCTTATCTACAATATTCATATGTTTTCCTATAATCAATGATATGGTATATCTGAATCTCTATAATGCTGGTTATTTTTATGGAGGTCAGGATGAAGGATTACCGTGGCATGAGTTTTCAATGAAGCCTGAAAAGTTGATAAAACAAGACGAATACAGGTCAGGTGAACTAAAACAATGTTATGATGCATACGAGGCATATCTTTTTGGACCCATAAGGCCAGATAAGCAGGAGGTACCTTGAGTAAAGATCCTAACTACGCGATTAAAGTTGAAAAGGCAATTGCCGAAAAATATGGGGAAGAAACAGTCCAGCACCCTAAAAAAGAATGGACAGACGAAAAAGAAAATAAATATTTATCTCAACTAAAGCAGATTTATAGCAGTAAGCAAGATCAGCGTGATCATGTTGAGGTCGATGGTGTTTTAATATCAAAGAAACTAATTACAAAAGAATCAAAAAGATCATGCCCAGTTTGTAATGTTTATTCGTTCAAATCTAGAGATGATGTTTACATGTCTAAGTTTGATTGTTGCGAAAAATGCTATATTCAATGGATTGAGGGGCGTGAAGAGAGATGGAAAAAAGGATGGAGACCTGATAATGCAAATAACAAAAAAACGAATTAAGGAAATCATAGCAGAAGAAGTGCAAAGATTAAACGAGTTAGATCCAATGGGGCCTAGATATTCTAGTGGACCAACAGGCACATCCATGCAGCCACCAAAAGCTCCTGAGTCCGACGCAGGAAATGCCCTCAAGATGCTAGCTCAATTAAGTCTATCTGAATTGGATATGGCTTTAGATAACCTCTCTGGTCAAGAACGAGCAAAACTTAAAAAATTAGGTCGCATACTTTCAACAGTTAACACTGAAGATAATTTTACTGAATTTGATTTTTCTGAATCCCCAACACAAATGGGAATGAGAGAAGCACTTACAAGAAAAAAGAGGAATTAATAATGGCGGAATCAAATATTTTAGAAATAGTTCAAGGACTCGCACAAGCTGCTGCAAATGCTTATGACGGGTCTCATGATGAGAGATTTGTCCAAGATGGAGAAGCCAAAAAAGTAGGACTTCGAAGAGAAGAAGGTTGCCCGATTATGGATAAAAGAGTTAATGACGGCTTTAGTGTTAAGTTTATGGGACATCAAATGTGCATTCACTACCAATCAGATATTATGTTAAAAGAGATATATAAAGGCGGATTTGAAACAGAAATGGAAAGAATGATAAATGAGATTAAAAAGTTTCTGCAAACCGAATACAGAAAGATTACTGGTAACGGAGTCACACTAACAAAAGCTGGAGAGGTAAAAGTGATTGCATCCTCTGTTTCTCGTGTTAGAAATTTTGTACAAGCACACCAGCATTTTAATATCTCAGGTTTAAAACAAGACCCGGATTCTGGTGGCTCTGAAAATAGAACAATTGAAGATTCATTTAGAAAATTTTTAGAGTTAGGTAATGGAAACACAAAAAGACCACAAAATGATAAAGTAAAAAAGGGAGCTAATCAAAAATGAAATTAACTGAAAAAATATTAAAAGAAATGATTATGGATGAAATGATGGATCATGGTGAAATGGCCCAAAAATACTATCCAGAAGAAGACATGCAAAGATCTTTTGGGATGGTCCAGTTTCCAGATGGAATGGTGCAAGAGGTATCAATGGAAGAATTTGAGCGTTTTAAAGCAAAACCAGACTATATTGATGTATCAAATAAATTACCAGAGGCAGGAAATATGTTAATACACGTTTCTAACATACCTATTCCTCGTGGCTCTGCTGGTGATATTGTTAACGAATAAATTCGGTGATTAGATGGCTTTTAAGCTAACAAAAAAAGACATAGTCAAAGAAATTTTAAAATGCGGCAAAGATTCTACCTACTTTATCAATAATTATTGCAGAATTAGTCACCCAATGAAAGGACTGATAACGTTTAAAACGTACCCCTATCAAGATGATTTGCTTGATGATTATAATGATTTTCGATTTAATGTCATATTGAAGGCAAGGCAGTTAGGTATTTCTACTATTACCGCTGCCTATTGTGTTTGGTTTATGCTATTTCACAAAGAAAAGAACATCGTTGTCCTTGCAACCAAATTCAGCACCGCAGCTAATCTTGTTAAAAAAGTTAAAAGCATGATGAAAAACTTGCCTGATTGGCTAAAGCTAGCTCAAATTGATGTTGATAATAGAACTTCTTTTGAACTATCAAACGGCTCTATAATAAAGGCGGTACCAACATCTGAAGATGCTGGACGCTCTGAAGCCTTGTCTCTTTTAGTTGTTGATGAGGCTGCTCACATCGAGAAGATGAATGAGATATGGACTGCTGTTTATTCCACACTAGCGACTGGTGGCCGCTGTATTGCCCTCTCTACACCAAAAGGTACTGGTAATTGGTTTCACAAAACTTACATTGGTGCGGTTGATGGTGATAATGAGTTTAATCCAATAGAATTAATGTGGGATGTTCATCCGGAGCGAGATCAGGCATGGTTTGAAAAAGAAACAAAGAACATGTCTAAGCGGCAAGTTGCACAAGAACTCTTATGCAATTTTAACACATCAGGTGACACTGTTATACATCCGGATGATCTATCATGGATTCAGGCCAATATTAAAGATCCAATCTACAGAACAGGGTATGATAGAAATTTTTGGATTTGGGAGAAGTTTGACCCGGAGGCAAAATACTTATTAACCGCTGATGTCGCAAGAGGTGATGGTGCCGATAATTCAGTTTTTCACGTAGTAAAGCTTAATACGATGGAGGTCGTCGCAGAATATCAAGGTAAGCCAAGCTTAGACATGTATTCTAAAATACTATTTGATGCTGGTGCTGAATATGGAAATTGCCTACTAGTTGTTGAAAACAATGGAATAGGAATTTCTGTTCTTGAAAAACTATCTGATTTGGGGTACTCAAATCTGTATTACTCGATGAAATCGACTCATGAATTTGTCGAAGCGTATCAAGGCGAAACTATGGAGAGAGCCATAGCCGGATTCTCTACCACAACCAAAACAAGACCACTAATAGTAGCAAAGCTTGAAGAATTTATAAGAAATAAAGCACTTACAACCTATTCATCTAGAATATATCATGAATTGAAAACATTCATATGGCATAATGGAAAACCACAGGCAATGAGATCATATAATGACGATTTGGTCATGGCTCTGTCGATAGGATGCTGGGTTAAAGACACAGCATTACAGGTCAATAAGAGAGAGGTTGAATATAAAAAAGCCCTGCTCAATTCTATGTATATGAGAAAAAGTGTTATGAACACTGCTATTAAAGGTCAAGATGGTTATAAAAAAACTACAACAGAAAAAGCGAACGATGCAAAAGAGAAAATGACTCAGTTTTCTTGGATTTACAAGGGGTAAAATAAATGGCTAATAAAAAAGGGAAGAACCCATATAATGAACAATCTGGATTATTTAAGTCTTTAACTAGATTGTTTTCTGGTCCTCTAGTGGCTAGAAGAACACAAACTGGAAGACAACTAAGAAGAAGACATTTGGATATATATTCAAGCAGATTTAAATCAGCATCTGGTAAGCAATTTAAAAAGCAACAATATAACCCAATGAACATGACCACGATAAACATGATTTCAAATAGAAATCGTGCGGAGAGATATGTTGACTTTGATGAAATGGAATATACACCGGAAATTGCATCATCGTTGGATATTTATGCAGATGAGATGACCACTCATTCAAATTTGCAAAGCATGTTACGTATTAAATGTACTAATGAAGAAATTAAATCAGTTTTGCATTCTCTGTATCACAATGTTATGAACATAGATCACAACTTATTTGGGTGGTCTAGAACAATGTGTAAGTATGGGGACCTTTTTATGTATTTGGATATTGACGAAGAATTAGGCATTAGAAGTTGTATTGGTCTACCTCCACAAGAAATTGAAAGACTTGAGGGCGAAGATGAGACGAATCCAAATTACGTACAGTTCCAGTGGAATTCGGCAGGACTTACATTAGAAAACTGGCAAATGGCCCACTTCAGAATTCTTGGAAACGATAAGCATATGCCGTATGGAACATCTGTCTTGGAACCTGCAAGGCGAATATGGCGCCAATTAACATTACTTGAAGATGCTATGATGGCCTATAGGATTGTCAGATCACCAGAGAGAAGAGTGTTTTATATTGATGTAGGCGCTGTTCCTCCTCAGGATATAGAACAATACATGCAGAAAGTTATGACCCAGATGAAGCGACACCAAGTTGTAGATGAAAAAACAGGACGAGTAGATCTTCGCTACAACCCACTATCAATTGAAGAAGATTATTTTGTACCTGTTAGAGGAGGTGCTTCTAATACTAAGATTGATAATCTGGCGGGTGGACAGTTCACAGGCACGGTAGAAGATGTTAAATATCTCAGAGACAAGTTGTTTTCCGCGCTAAAAATTCCCCAATCTTACCTTACAATGGGCGAAGGAGCGACAGAAGATAAGACGACATTAGCACAAAAAGACATTAGATTTGCAAGAACAATTCAAAG
>Ga0209348_1000718_pt1 | contig 16668 bp, 3 predicted proteins | sample ETNvirenome_2_30_FD_184065 | JGI IMG/M metagenome (GOLD analysis project Ga0209348, IMG submission 184065) | Marine viral communities from the Pacific Ocean - ETNP_2_30 (SPAdes) (version 2) | ecosystem: Environmental > Aquatic > Marine > Oceanic | place: Pacific Ocean | collected 2013-06-22 | reverse complement strand
TCCGGAAAATTCTTGTTAAGGTTATCTAATTAAAATATGGCTGGAATATCACCAAAACTACCACTAACCCTAAGTACGACTGAGGGTCCTTACACTTCGCTTATAGATTTGAGAGAAGTCGTCAAGCAAAATTTGACGATGTTGCTTCTAACAAATCCAGGCGAGAGAATTATGGATCCTACGTTTGGAGTAGGTTTAGAAACATTTTTGTTTGAGCAAGCCACCGCAGATGTCTTAACTGACATTAGCAGTAAAATAGAAGAACAATTAAACAAATTTATGCCTTTTGTTAGTTTGACTAGTCTTTTTTTTGGCGATGGAACAGGTGATTTGAAATCTAATTTGAACACAGTACACATTCAAATTGTATATTATATTAATCCACTAGCGGAAGAGGATGTATTGTCTATTAACATACCAGAAAATAATGTTTAAAACTATTTAAATTAAAATAGGAATTTTAAAAAGCAATGTCCAGTAAAAAGATAGTTCCAGTAAAATATACCAGTAGAGATTTTAATTCAATTAAGAAAGATTTGGTTGATCATGCAAAAAGATATTATCCAAATACTTTTAAAGATTTTAATGAAGCTTCTTTTGGTTCCTTAATGTTAGATACTGTTGCTTACATTGGTGATATGCTTTCTTTTTATTTAGACTACAGTGTTAATGAATCGTTTTTAGAAACTTCAATACAATACGAAAATGTTTTAAATCATGCAAATCAAATGGGCTACAAATATAAAAATAGCCCATCTTCAACAGGTGTATGTGATTTTTACGTAGCTGTCCCGGCCTCTAACGTTACGGGCGAACCAGACACTGACTATTTTCCAGTCTTAACAGCAGGAACAACACTACAATCAACAAATGGAACCGTTTTTACATTGATTGAAAATGTAAGTTTTGAATCTGCGGGTTATGGTGATAGGGAAGTTTTTACACGAAACAATGAAGGTGTTGTTCTATACTACCTACTAAGGTCTCACGGACAAGTTATTTCTGGTGAATTAGTCGAACAAGAAATTAAAATTGGAGACTTTGAGAGATTCAAAAAAGTAACAATTTTGGGTGATGATATCGGACAAATCGTATCAGTTTTTGATACAGAAGGTCGCCAATATTATGAAGTAGATTATCTTTCGCAGAACGTCATCTATAAAGCAATACCAAACTTGGGAGATAACAAAGATACAGTGCCTTCTATTTTTAAACCATTCTCTGTACCTCGTCGGTTTATCGTTGAAGAGTTTCGAGACAGAGTTGTTTTGCAATTTGGACAAGGTTCTGAAGATGAACTAAAGAATAAATCTTTGGTTGATCCTTCGAATATTGTGTTGCAAATGGATGGAAGAAGCTATGTAACAGACAGCTCTTTTGACCCTGTTAAGATAACTAAGACTGATAAGTTTGGTGTAGCTCCAGCAAACACTACGTTGCTAATTACATACAGAAGGAACACAAATGATAATGTAAATGTTGCCGCAGGTCAAATTACAGAAATTGCTAGCCCAAGAATTAGATTTAAAAATGCAGCTAGTTTAAACTTTGATATTAGACAATATATTGCGTCGACTATAGAGGTCGATAATCCTGATCCTATAGTTGGTGACATCACTGCACCAACAACAGATGAAATTAAACGCCGCGCATTAGACATATATGCTATGCAAAACAGGGCCGTAACAGTCCAGGATTATAAAGCAGCAATATATAGCATGCCTGCACATTTTGGTTCAGTCAAGAGGTGCCACGTTGCAAGAGACGTCGACAGCGCTAGAAGAAATCTTAAAATATATGTTATTAGTGAAGACGCATCTGGAAATTTTATAGAAACTAACGAAACTATAAAAAATAACTTAAGAAATTATTTAAATAATATTAAGATGATAAATGATACTGCGGACATTGTAGATGCTACAGTTGTCAACATTGGAATAGAGTTTGAAGTAAGTGTTGAGAGAGAAGTGAGTAAAGCAGATATTCACATTAAATGTGTTAACGAAATAATTGAAGAGCTTGAAGTTCCAAAGGAAATAGGAGAGCCTTTTAATGCTACAGACATCATCAGGGTCTTAAAGAATATTGATGGGGTTGTACAAGTTAAGTCTATTAAGCTGGTCAATAAGTCAGGTGGAATTTACAGCGATGAAGAGTTTGATGTTGACGGCCATCTTTCTAGAGAAGGAACTGTTCTTTCTGTTGATGAAAATATGGTCTTAGAAGTAAAGTATCCTTTTTCCGATATAATTGGAAGTGTTAATTAATGAGTATTAAGAGATTTATAGCAAATAAAGACAACACAATAACAAATGCTTTCAAGTCAAATCTAAATGATCGTGGCACAGAAGCAAACATGGGTAAATCAGATGTTCTGGAAACTTTTTCTATATTTGCACAAGCCAGCACTAGTTCTATAGAAAAATCAAGAATCCTAATTGACTTCCCAGTTTCAGAAATATCTTCTTCTAGAACACTAGGAACTGCAAATCTAAAAGGAATTCCAGAGTCTGGCAGTGTAAGATTCTTTTTGAGGATGTTTAACGCTGAGCACTCACAAACAGTTCCAGAATCTTTTACATTAAATGTGGTGCCAATTTCAGCTTCTTGGCAAGAAGGCTTTGGTTTAGATATGGAGTCCTATTTAAACAAGGGTGCTTCAAACTGGATAACTTCATCAGCAGATCCAGAGCCGCAAAAAATCAGAGTTAAATTTGTTAGCGCCTTAACATCTAGCTATGACAACGGATTTGTGACAGTATATGATGGAGCTAAATCTCAATTTAATTTTTACTTTAATGATGGCAACGATTCTGCGCCTGGAGCAGGTGGAACTGATGTTTCTGTAACTACCACCGGTTTGACGACTGTGAACGCCATTGTGCTAGCTTTCAATAACACGGTTAACGCAAGGTCTGAGTTTACCAGCACCTATTCAACTGCAAGCGCTAGCAATAGGTTTGTTGATATTACAAATGCTGTTGCTGGGCCAAGCACTGCACCGAGTGCTTCAGCTGACTTAAAGAATTTGAGCCCAGATCAAATATTAATTACCACCACAAAAGAAGGATCTAATGACACAATGTGGGTTAACCAAGGCGGCGACTATAGAAATATTGCTTATACTCCTGGTTCGACTGTGCCGATTTATAGTTACTCAATGGAAACCGGCCTTGAAGATGTTGAATTAGATATAACAGCACTAGTCGAAGAATGGCTAGCCAACTTAGATGGAAGCGGAAATGCTATTGGCGAAGCAAGAAGGAACTACGGCCTAGGTATCTTTATGTCGGGAACTTTTGAAGATGGAAGTATGGAAAGATCTTACTATACAAAGAAATTTTTTGCAAGAAGTTCTGAATTCTTTTTTAAACGTCCTCTTATTGAAGCTAGGTGGAATGGCTCTGTTTTAGATGACCGGTCAAGATTGAAAACGGCGAACAGTCAAATAACTAATGCAGATAATACATTCAATGTTTATTACTACAATTGGATAAATGGTCAATTAAAAGATTTCCCAAATTCTGCTGTTCCAAATTTTACATTAACAACAGATAAGACGCTTGGAAACAAAGTAACGTTAGCTACAGATACAACCAATACAAGATTAGATACTACGCTAGGTAAGAAGCTTTCACCTCCCGGATCTAACATTGATGCTACTTCTCCTAATATTGCAGATGCCACACTAACAATTAATGATGGTACAAACTCTAGAGCGGTAACATTTAAAAACGACGCTGCCGGAAACGCATCACAAGTTCAGATGGATAGTAACCCAACAGTTGCCACAGCTTTAACGAGATTAGCCGCTGCAATTAACGACACTTCAGTTGGTACTGCTGTCAGTGTGACAGCTTTGGTTTCTGGCTCAACGCTTAGATTGACACACGATTCAGGCGGCACCGTTACTGTTACGTCTTCTTCTGCAAATGTTGGCACTTCATTCCCTGTTTCAAATTTACAAAACACTGCTAGTTTTATAAAGAGCACGAAGACATCAACTGGAACTTACAAGGCAAGCTTTCTTGTTCCAACAAATGTTACTTCATCTACTCTGTATGAAAAGTGGTGGGTATCTAATGAAACAACTGGATTGATCAAGGGTCATAGTGGTGATTGTCCGGTAAATATAAGACAATTTTACACAGCAAACACTAACGTTAACAATTCTGGCTTAGGGCCACAAGATAGGTTTATCACTAGTGTCACAAACTTAAAAGATAGTTATTCTCAAAAAGAAAAAGTTAAGTTTAGGGTCTTTGTTCGAGAAAATAATTGGCAACCAAATATATATTCTGTCGCACAAAATACAGCTGAAGCTTTCCCAATTATTAAAGGTTTTTATAAGATAGTGAGAGAATCAGACGGCTTAGAAATAGTCAAGTTTTCAACAGGAAGCTTAGGGTACAGTCAGTTATCATACGATAATTATGGCAATTATTTTGATTTTGACATGTCAGTATTAAAAGAGGATTATGTATACAATATTTCTTTTCTTTATGACGTAAATGGTTCGTTTGTAGAACAAAAGGAAAAGTTTAAATTTAGGGTTCATAAATGAGTTTTAAGGATTACTTTCAGAAAAAAACTTTCAAGCCTTCTTCAGCAAATAGTTTAACTAGCTCGGTTGAATCACCTCTTTTCTTGTCACAAAAAGTTGACAATTTAGCGCGGTTTATGCCATCGGTCGATTTTTCAGATCCTGCTAATTTTGCATTTTTTGGTTCAGCAGAAAAGTATTACAATGATTCTTTTAAAAGAATATACACAACATATCCATATGATGGGACTTTTCTAGAAAAAGAACAATGGCAAGCCAGCTCATCTTATATCGACCTGTTTATTTTTGAAAATAAATATCCAAGAACAAATGGTCACGTAAAATTTTCTCCCGCTGGTTGGGGCTCGAAAACCGCAACTTTTGCTACTAATTATGGTAAGCCCAATACACTAGAATATATTTCATTTTTGGGTGGTCCAAATGTAAAAAATGTATACGATCCTTCAAACAAACAAGAATCAAATTTAAAGATATCTGGTATTGATGGTAATACTGTAGAGTTTTGGCTTAAAAAGTCAGGGATAGTTGCAGGAGCTTTGACTCAAAGAGAAGTTGTTTTTGATGCATTTACTGTTGGTACTGGATCCAGTGCTACTGGTCACGGAAGATTCAAAATTGAGATAAGTGCTTCAGACTCGGGTTCACCGTTTTATATTACTTATAGGTCTAGTTCTGTTGGTCCTAACTTTCAACAAATTGGCGCTTCAACCCTTACAAATGCGACAGTTTGCGATGGTGCATGGCATCATTATGCATTCACAATTAAGCATGATAGTGCAAATAGTGCATTGTCTGCATCTTTGTTTGTTGATGGTACGTTAAACGAAACAAAGACATTTACAAGCATTACAAGTTTTGGAAATATCACAACAGCTGTCAACGGCGCTATTGGTGCTTTAGGTAGCGGAAGCTATATTGGGTACGGAAAGTTATCTGGTGCTTTAGACGACTTTAGATTTTGGAAAACAGAAAGAACACCGGAACAAATTGGTAGAAACTATTTTAGAGAAGTTGGTGGTGGAACTAACAATTATATAGATAATGCTGCTTTGGGCATTTATTATAAATTTAATGAAGGTATCACTGGAACTTCAAGCGTAGACAGCACAATTTTAGATTATTCTGGACGCCTGACAAACGCAACTTTTACAGGGTACAATACCAATACTCGGGATACACAGTCTGCTCTCGTTGCTAGCGGTAAAGTAGCTAGAGAATTTAAAGATCCCGTATTATATGTGAACCATCCAGACTATATTTCTTCTTTAAAGACTTTAGTAGATAGAGGCAAGTCGCACGATAAGGATAATACCGCAGCAATTTACAGTACAATTCCATCGTGGATGAAGAGAAAAGACGGTATAGACACTAGTCTTCTTAAAGAATTGACACAAATACTGGCTAGCTATTTTGATACAGCTTATTTGCAAATCAAATCTCTTCCTACTTTGAAGAATATTGAATATAATGACTTTTTTAATGACACTATGCATCAAAGTGGTTCAAAGCCTCCTCCGTTCATGTATAAGGTTTTGGAGTCTGCCGGGTTTCTAACACCAGAACTTTTTGCTGATGCCAGAGTGCTGGAAAGAATTACGAGTCAAGATGATTTTAGAAAGTTTGAAGCAGAATTAGAAGATGTTAAGAATTATATTTATAGAAATATTTACAATAATTTAACACACATATACAAAACAAAGGGGACAGAGAAGTCTTTTAGAAATCTTTTTAGGTGTTTTGGCATTGATGATGAAGTAATAAGATTAAATATATACGGCAGAAATTCAGAATTTGTAATTGAAGACTCTCCCAGATATACATCGAAAAGAGAAGCATTTGTAAGATTCCCAGTCAATTATGAGGGCACAGTATACCAGCAGTCTGGTTCAAATGCACAAGCTAGAAGCTCAATTGCTACAGCATATGAAACAATGCCATTCACAGCAGAAGTAGATCTTATGGTGCCAGAGCAAATGGATACTAACTCTGCATATCATGTCGATTCAGGGATATTGACCAGCTCTATATTCGGTTTTTACGAGCCTTCCGGTGAAACTAGTACAAGCTATGCTACTGGCTCTCCAGTAGCGGACATTCAAGTTCATATTGAGAAGCCTACTTCTGGTGGAAAAGACGGTAAGTTTGTTCTTAAGTCAGCGACAGGTCTTTTTACTGCCATATCTTCAGACACTATTGTAGATCTTTATGATAATCAAAAGTGGACATTGGCTGTTTCTGTTAAGCCTATAGATTATCCTTTCACAGATACGGTGTCTGGCTCTAGAGATCCAGCAACATATGTTTTGGATTTTTATGGTGTTCATTATGTTCAAGATGAGTTGATTGACAGTTTTTCAGTTACTGGAACAATTAACGCTCCTGAAGGTCGCGCCTTGCTGCTAAACAAAAAGAAGTTTTATGCAGGCGCAAAAAGAACAAATTATACAGGCAGTATAATACACAGGTCAGATGTTTTAGTATCTTCTGTAAGATACTGGCAAAGTTTATTATCACACGAAGAAATAAACAATCATGCAATTTATTCATCATATGGTCAAAACAAAGTTTATGAACAGCCGTATGTTTTTGAAAATAGTGGTTCTGTTTTAGATGTTCCTAAATTTAAAACACTTTCCTTACATTGGGATTTTGACAATTTAAACAATAATGGCGTTACAGATGGTACCGGAAAGATAACTGTTGTTGACTTTTCATCTGGTTCAAATTCTTTAACAAATAAGGACTATGGATACATTGGAAATGTTGTGAATCGTTCACATCCAGGTCAAGGTTTTGGCTTTCCGGCAGCAACAGATATAACAGATTATAGATATATCAACATAGCAGAAAAGAACGATATTGAACAAGTCTTTAGTTCTAATATGATCAATGTCGAAAACTTTGACCTAGAGAATTACAGAAGAGATTATAAGCCACAGGAATTGTTATTTGCAATTGAAAAGAGTGTTTATGACGTAGTATCATCAGAAATTCTAGGATTTTTTGGCACTATAACGGACTTTAATAATTTAATTGGAGACCCGGTAAATAAATACAGGCAAGAGTATAAATCACTAGAAAAACTAAGAGACCTTTTCTTCTCAAGAGTTAAAAATACCCCAAGCGTTGAAAAGTTTGTAGAATATTACAAATGGTTTGATTCAGCCATCAGCGTTATAATAACAAACCTTAAGCCTGCTACTGCAAATATGGTAGATGATTTGAGAACTATAATTGAAAGCCATGTATTGGAAAGAAGTAAGTATTGGCACAAGTTCCCAACTCTTGAAATGAAGGCTCAAGACCCGTTCCCAAGTCTTCGTGGTGTAAATGAACTATTGTACGATTGGGAGCATGGTCACGCTCCAGTGCCAACAGCTTTTGCTAAAGCAACGATTGTTATAGCTGATGCCGGTGGTGTCTCACACGGAGATACTTTTACCTTAGTAGATCACCGAGGACTTAGCACTGTGTACACCGTAAACGGCGGTGTAGCGCAAGCTTCTGGTGGTGGTAATAGCGGAACAGCAGTTGTTGGTTTTAGCGGCGTAGGCGGCGGTTCTGCGGGAAAAGTGAAAGCTGCGAATGCAATTGCCATAGCTATAAACGCTACAACAGATGCTCACTATACAGCAGTATCTAATGGTGTTGATACGGTTACAATTACTCAAGGCGAAGGCGGAGCTATAGGTAACAGAACAAATGCCGATTCGATAGGTAGCACTACAGTTTCTAATTTCACTGGCGGCTCTGCAGCCCAGCAAACAAATAATTGTAGATGGTGGGAAGAGAGAGCACCTAGAGTTTCAGCTGAACTTACAACTGGCGATTCAAAAATCGATGCAGAAAAAGAAACAATCAGAAGAATTAAAATTACAGATGTTTCCGGTTCTACGTATGCTACAAGAAGATTATCAAAGCCATATCGTTTTGGTGTTGAAAGGGGCAGAGATTTAGCAACAGGAAATAATCCAACTGCAAACAAACTACCAGATCTTTACAAAGGTGCAATTGAGTTTGCGAGCGAAAATGGTATAGCAATTGCGAAAACAGATATTCAAGCAACCGCTTCTTGTAACGACAAACTGATTCCAAATAAGAAAAATCGTATCTTTGCAAAGGCAGATACAGAAGGCACTACCGGATATCTAGATGCTGATGCTGATTTAATCTTTCCTTTTACTATCATGTCTTCTTCCATTGATGATCCATTTTTATCTGTTTTCGTTGGCAAAGCTAGAATTACAAATCAACACATTGATTCTTATGGTCCAACCACAGAAGTGCCATTGCAAAGCCCTTTTACAGAAGAGCATGTCGGTGGCCAGCCTCACAGGCATGGAAATCTACTAAAGACAGATTCTACCAACAGAATTGAAGCTTACAAATTAACAGCTTCTGCAGCACGATTTGAATTACAACATACTTCTCATGAAAGCCCAAATAATATTCTTGTAACTCGCGACGGAATGACAAAGAGGCCGGTAAATATAAAGAATATTAGAACAACGACAGGAAGTGTGCTGATTGGTAATTATAACAATCCTTATGACCTAGTAAATACTGCAGGTAGGTTCTCTAACAATCAAGGCTTTAGGCAAGATACATCAACAAATAAGACCTCATCTGTGTTTGTTAGTTCTTTGGACAGAGCTAGACCAGAACGAGATGTGGTAAAGAATGTTTTTGTTACAAGGTTCTCGGCTCCTGGCGAAGCTCAAACTGCAGGCGATTCTAGAGGTGGCCCTGGCCTTGAGCGTGATTTTGGTGAATTTTCTCCACAAAACTCAATGAATACAAGAAACGCTCTGCAAAGAGAAACGCTTACTTTGCTGATGACGGAAAAATCGCAAAAATCAGGTATTCGCTCTGGTTCTGCAGTTACAGATGCATACACTATTAATGCACCGGCTTCTTATCATAAAGTTAATAGAAATCCAAAATATACTGCAATTTTAGAAGATCCTTATGCTTTGAGTAATGCTGGAGCTAATTTTATTGCAAGAAATGATAATGCTTTTATTCAACATGCAATACCTCAAAATGATTTGCAATATACTTGGATTACAGCATCAGCAAAAGCTACTTCAAAAACATTTCCAGGTTATCAGCATAACTTTACAATACCTTTTAATGCTACGACTTCAAAGTTTCAAGCTGACCTTACGTTTCTTACTTCTAGCGAGGTTGGCTCTTATATTAGTAGTGGAACTAGGTTTTTTGGATCTGCAGGACCTAACGCTGTGTTGTCAGCCAACTTTCATCCAATTGACTTTGTGGGTATTAATGCAAATATTTTTGAGCCTGTTAGTTCCTCTTCAAATATTCTAGGATATCCAAACTTTACATTTCTTGATATTGATGGTGCTCCAAGCGAAAACCAAGCAGAAGCAAATTATGTAAATCAATTATTCGTGGATGGTACTGGCACCCAAGGAGAGGAGACTCTTAACGTAAAAAGGATCAAGAGTCTAGGTGGTGCACTACAATATGCTGGTGATGTATCTATTCTCAATGCTTTAATTCATCATAGAGGTGGCTCTTACGGATATCCTTCTTGGAAGCAAATGAGAGGTGGTGAGCATCCAATCACAAGAGTCTTGCGAAAGAAAAATATCTCAACTTTTATGACCAGAGATGGGATTATCAATGCTAGGCCACACAACAGTTACCTTCCGGGTTCTCAAGCTAACTTCTTAGGAGAAGCAGAAAACTCTCAAATCAGCGTGCATGATACTGATAGAGTAATCAACAACTTTTATGAAATGCCTGTAACAGCTAGATTTAAACCTGTGACATTTGCATACTTCTCGCCCGGAGCAGGCGGTGTTACACAAATCTTGGGAAATAATGCAGAGACAGACGAATTTGAGAGAAACTGGCTGTTTCCAAATGTCAGAAATCAAGAAGTATTGTTGGCAGGTCAGATATCTTATGGAAATAAAATTTCATCATTTGCCAATAAAGATATAACAAATCTGCTGAGAATTGATGAAACAACAAATCAAAGTGAAATCTTAGACTTGTTTCTTAGTCACACAACCATTGCAGGTGGCTCAATGCCAGCTCCAGACTCTTTTTACTATTCTGAAAATGTTTTTCCAAGAGAAAATGAGACTTTTAGATTGCGATCTCGCTCAAGAACAGGATATCGTTATCCTTTTTGGAAAGCAAATAGGGATGATAGACAATCAATATATAAGTTAAGTTTGATATTAGATATTGATTTTAATGCCGGCACTGGTTCTGTTGATAATAAAACTGATTTTAAGACATTTGTGATTGGTGGCACTTCATTTAAATCTGCCAAATCAGATTTTTCCGCCGTTAGTGGTGCTCTTGGTTTGCATGTCCGTTCCCGTGTCAAGCCAACTTCAGATTCAAATGACCGAATTTTGGCACTTGATGGTGCAGCTTCTTCTCGCGCTCACATGTTGACCGTCGCAGGCGCAGGTTTACCTGAATCCAAAGGAAATAGAAATAGATTTAGAGATGTTGAAATAAATACCACATTTCAGACTCCATGTAAATTTAGCTATGCATTTCGTGGTGCTGCTAGCAATGATGATGGTTATGTTTATGATGCAGGAGGGGGCTCATGGCCAAATCCAGAAGCTGAAAAGGATCTTTTCGTACAATACAAAGTAGACGGAACAGATACTTGGATAACGTTAGAGCAGCATATCAATACAAGGAACACTGATGGTTCTTATCCGTTTAGCAATATTTGGCATCAAGCGGAACATACACTTTCTGAAGCCATTGGCAATGTGAGATTTAGATTTGTAAGTCGTACAGATAAAGCAGGTTCAGCGGCGAACTTCTTTAAGCAAGATATTTGGCTAATTGATAATGTTAAGATTGAATCAACTGCCATATCTCGCATACCGCTCATAGAGCAAAATAGTATGAACATTGCAAGGCTAGCCAGAACTGTTAGAAATCAAATTACAATGATAACTTCTAGTGTTTGGCCTTTGGATGCAAGAAAAGATTTTACACAACTTCCAACTAATTTAACTCATTCTTTCCGACAATTTAGCGGCAGCGCAACTGATCCATCCCGCGGCGGACAAGGAGAATTAGGAGAAGGTGAATTACAGAATGATTACAATACATGGCACTTAGGATTTAACAGAGAGCATTTCGGCGCCCCAGCGTCAGCCCTATATTCTAGAAGATGGCCGCAAAAAACTGAGATTCATGCATTGAGTATGAACAAGTCACAACTTGTCATGAATCCTCCTTTGGATTTGCAATTTGCTGACATTCCAGACACGCAATACAACTGGCCCTATGTAAAGAGCAAAGGTAAGTTTGGTGTTTTTGACAGCATTATCAACGATGTTGGTCCACTAGTTGATCAAACAGCCAATGAGGCATCTGCAGAAGGTAGTTTTGGTTATTTAGGTTTTTTCAGAATTCCATCTACCGCAGATGATGCTACTTTGGTTAGTTTTGGTTTACCACAAATGCCCTTTAACGGCGGTGCTATTGGAATAGACGCAGTATACCACAGGTCAGGATCTGGCTTTCCAGTTTCGGGCTCAAATACACAAAACATTGTTTTTCATCCTAAAAATCAGTTTATTAGACCACCTTCTCAAAAGTTTTTTGAAGATTTCATAATGAGTCAAAGTGGTTCGATGGTATCCAGTTCGGTTTGTAATGCGTCCACCCCAGCTCCTAACGATGCATACAGACATACTCATGCATCACAGGGTTCGTTTGCAAGAACTAGACTTTATAATCCAGTTGAGCTTTATTATAGAAACGGGTTCTTAACCGCTAGTTTCATGGGTGGAATTCACAAATTAACATCCAGTGTTTCAGTCGCAGACAACAATTATCACATGATTGGTTTGGGACATGATCCAAGAGCTAAGAAACTATATCTTTCAGTTGATAACAATGTTGAAGCAGAAGTTTATACTTCTTTGGGTTCAACGGGAAGTTTCACTTCTTATGTACCGTTTAACTATGATGTAAACTTGGAAGAAGGAACAAACCACTCGGCGTACTGGGTATCTTCAGGCATGTTTGAGAACTTGATAAATATAACTCCAGGTTCAGCAAAGGGTGCAGTTGTAAAAGTACACAAAGGATCTGGTAGTCCAACAGTTGCAGTTGCAGGAGAAAAGATACTTTCTTTGACTGGCTCAACAACTGATTTTGGTTCTGCAGCCGCTTTTAATACTGCACACGGAACAAACGCATTTCCAGCAGTTTTTGATGCTGGTGTTAACGATAATGTCAGATGGTGTGAGCCAGCTTACGACAAAGTGTTCTCATCTGTGGGTCGTCTAACAGGGTCTTCAGATATAAAGCATAGAAGAGCTGTATTTTATGGCAGCAAGTTTAATATTTCTCTGGACGTTTTAAAGGGAGGTACCTCAAACGCTTTTGGTTTAGCCGCCCCAGCTACAGGAAGAGATTTCTATATCATGGTGGCTACTGCAAGTTTGGCTGCTGGCGAAAAGCACTCCGAAGTTAGACAGACAGATTTCCATCAGAGAGGTATGTATTCAAAGGCATACACTCATTTTACCGGTTCAGGCAATATAGGGTGGAAGGTAGTTAAGAAAATACAGGCTACTGATGTAAGCGATAATTCATTAACTCACTTTTCTTTAGACTATACTCATATGAGTTCTTCTGTTCCTGTTAATAGAAATTGTATTTTTAGAATTGTATCTCTAAAAGATAACACAAATGATGACGATCATTGGGGTTTTAAGAATTTTAAAGTAACTGTTTTGGATTCTGCCGATAACAGTAATACTCACGGAACAAAATATAAGAAGTTCAAGGAATACCAGAAGTTTGAATTTGATTCCACCGTTGCCGCGACCGCCGTGGACTTCACGCCTCCAGGAGCAAACACAGACAACCCAGGATCTACTTTTAAAGTTTCTGGCAACATAATGGTAATTGGTAATCAAAGTGACGGTCATATTAATGTTTTTGAAAATGTAGACGGCAGTGAATGGTCATTTAAACAAAAGATAACTGCCTCAATTAGTACAGCCGCCATTGGTGATTTTGGAAGATCTGCTGCAATAATCAAAGACTACATTATTGTCGGCGCACCAGGCGATGGTTTGAACTTTCCAAATAGTTGTGGTAGTGTTAGAGTTTTCAAGACAGGTCAAAACGGCGATTACTATGAAATACAAACCCCAGTACAGCCTTCTGGCCTTGGTCCTACCAATCAATTTGGTTCAGCTATAGCTAATGATGGCAATACAGTAATTATTTCAGCTGCTGAAAAAAGCTCCTCTGATGCCAACTATAATAATGGGCAGCTTTACGAATATTTTCTTAACGAACAGCAGGGTCAGCTAGTATATACACAAAATTTTCCAGGCCACGCACCTATAGGTAATACAGATGGTAGTAGCATATCCGCACCCGAAACTATTGCAAATAGTGATTTTAGATTACAAGCACACAATGGTGTGGTTGCAGCATCTACTGATCATAACGGTGATACTACCGCGGGTAGAACCGGGCGTATCTTAATTTATGAGAGAAGAAATATAATATCAAGAGCAGTAGACGCGATTGACACAACTGGTGTAGCAACTTCAGCTGCAGATTGTGCATTTACTATAAATATTCCATTCTCATGTAACGGTAACAATAAGCCTATTACAATATTTTTGGATGCATCTGAAACCAGTAATCCAACTGAAGGCTCAGCTCAGATTGGAATTGGTGTAAGTGGTCAAACTGACGCTGAAATTGCAGCTTTAATTATTAGGGCTATTAACGGAAATACAAATAGTCGGATTGATTTTGCATCTAGTGGTGATGCCGGCAAATATCGTGTATCAGGAGTTACAGGTTCTGTTGGTTCAAGCGACACACAAATAACTTTAACTATGGGATCACCTTCAGCGATACCATCAGCAAATAATTCTTTTCCAGGGGTTCTCGCGTCAACTTTAGGTGTTAATATTGTTGATGTGACAGATTTTACCACTACCGAATTAGGACCAGTTGGAAGATTCGGTAAGTGGCATTTAGTTGCAGATATTGCTTCGAACGGGGGCGCATCTGCTCCCGTGCTTGGAGCCAATCACGCGAATCCACCCAAACTGGTTGGTAACGAAGTTATAGGCAGAAGAGTTGTATTATCAGATAATATTCTCGTCACCACAGATCTCGGAGAGATTGGCGGTACAAGCAAATTTAGTGGCTCTGTATTTGTTGTAGGTAGAGACAATGATGGGCAATGGGCTTACACACAGCAATTACAACCAAGTCCCGGTACATTTTCTGACTTGGAACGCGCACATTTTGGAGAAGGCATGGCTATTTCTGGTTCTTCTCTTATTGTAACTGCACCCGGACAACAGCCTGAAGTGTTTGGTTTCCCGAATTATATGCCATTAATAAATGATTATGTTAACAATACAGGTGAAATATATCACTTTACTCAATCGGCTAATTCTAATACTTACACTCTAGACTATAAATTATTCAAGCCTTCGAATGGATTTGTAGGAGATACTGTATTTTTTGGATCTAATAAACAAGTTTATATACCAATGCAAGACAGACCCGGATTTGGTTTCGGTAGTGCAAAAACATTCTTGCATGTTTTTAAGAAACAGTCAGCAACAAACTTGTATGACCAAGAATTAGGCACTTCAGATATTCTTTTTGAAAAAGAAATAAGTGATGCAGGTCCGTACCAGTTAACAGCTCTAGGTCCAAACGTAGTTGTTGGTGGCGCTCAAGGTCCTTTCTTTGAGGACTTTGCAGAATATTCTTTTAATAGTAGAAAGTCTAGAGGAAAGTGGATTATAAATCAAGATGCAGCCGGTTCTGTTAGTGGCCCAGTCTTTTACTCTAGAGCAATAGGAACATCTACAGATCATCATACATACGAAGGGTATCGCTCAGGTTCGGTGCTAGTTAAGAATCTTGGTGCTCCAAACTTTCACGCTTTTGCTGAAGTACCAAGCGGCATAGATTTAAATGATAAGGTTTTAGCTTTTGTTAGTGGAACTTTGTCGTCCGGAGCAGTTGTTGATAATCCAACCAGCAACCTTTGTCGTGTTGCAACTTTGAATAAAACTTTTCCAACTCCCTGTGGAATATCTTACAGAGTTCAATCTGTTGTTAATAATTCTTTTGGTCATGACACAAACAGATACATTGTACCGCACAACTTGCACGCATATAGTTTTTCTGGGTCTGCAATTGGCTCTCCGCCTAACGATCCAGCAGATTCAAATGTGTGGAAGGTTAACGGCTATAAAGATGGTAGTGTTAAGTTTGACAAAACACATTTTGGACCTAGGATTTTTGCAACATCTAGTATTTCAGGATATCACGCAAATGAACGTGCATTAGCGCTTTGTGGTTATAACTTAGCTCATGGAGATGTTGACAATCCACCCGAGGCTGAAGATTTTTACAGATTCGTTGAATTCCCGTCAACATATGAAACTCCTTTGGATTTGCAATTTAAAGTAGCCAAGGGTGGTAATACCGGCGCAGCTAACTATAGTAGTTCTTTTGCAGCCCCGACATCGAATAGTGATCATAAGATTTACGCACAGTATAAAACAAGCGGTGGAACTTGGACAACAATAAGTTTCCTTAATGCTGCAGATTTTGGTGATAATTTCTTTATGAATGTTAGTTCTGACATCGCAGGAACTATAGGCAATGTTAGCTTAAGAATTATATCAAGACAAACAGAAAATCTTTCTGCAGCTTTTACAACTTCAGGCCAACACACTACGGACCAAAATACTAACGTTTATTTGGTAAGTAATATCATTGTTAACAGCAAAATAACTAATCATAATCCATTTTACTCGCTACCAAATACTACACCGGGTTTTATATTGCAATATTCTACTTCGTCAAGTGGTGGCTGGAAAACATTACAGGAAACAGCCCACAGTGATTTCGGTACTCAGGATAGCAGTTATTCTGGAACAACAACTGGCTTCGGCGCTGGTGCTATAATCCAGCCGCATGCAAACAAATGGACACACAGAAGGGCACAAATAACAGCTAGTCTAGGAAATATATATTTTAGATGGGTTAATCCTGTGAATACTGTCACTTCTGATATAGTCAGA